>Ga0265797_10005649_pt1 | contig 18130 bp, 16 predicted proteins | sample P2T30metagenome_FD_192433 | JGI IMG/M metagenome (GOLD analysis project Ga0265797, IMG submission 192433) | Plant litter microbial communities from East Loma Ridge, Irvine, California - P2 T30 | ecosystem: Environmental > Terrestrial > Plant litter > Unclassified | place: USA: California... | reverse complement strand
GGGGTTTTATTTATTTGTTGATGGGGATGGGAGTTGTCACATGTTCTTGCTGCTGACTGCTGACTAGGCGGCTGGCGCGATGGAAAGCACGTGAAAGCTTGTGATAATTGGTGTTGGTGAGGTGCTGTGTGAAGGTTGCCTTGAAGGGTGTTGCTGAAGTGAAGATGGCATGTGAAGCAGGAAAGAGCATGCGACTGTGAGGAAAGAGCGGACGTGTAAGGCAGCTACGACGTCGCTCGTCGAAGGCATCCGACGACGAGACAATTTGCCAACACCTTCTGCGGACATCTTGCCGCTGCGCACCGTACATCCCCAAGGGACAAAATCAGGGCATGGCCCGATGGTATAGTTGTCCACACCACAGCTCGCAGACGATCGTCGGGGCCCTTCAAATTCAAAAAGTAACCGGAGCACGACTCCAGCGAATCAGGCAGCCGTAAGGGTCGAAACATCACCTATAGTGAAGTGAGAAGTGAAGCTAACGAGTATACGTGGCTACCCGATAGGTGAGTGAGCTGACAATATTGTCAAACGCCCTCGCTTGAACACGGCGATGCGTTTGAAGCATCAGCCATCGTCTCGGCCCCGAACTTGCATCGGCTCACTGCAGCGAGTTATTGAGAGGTTACGCACGGTTTGATCCAGATAGCGCGAGCCATCACTCTATAAAACTCTCGATAACAATGCTGCTCGAAGACAGCTGTAAATGTTTGGGAGCATTGCTGCCATAATCTCAACATCAAGGCTGTTGTAAGCAACGTCTGTCTTCATCAGTCACAGTACATCCTTCACTGAATTAGGTCATAAGCCACTCAGCGGGAACCTCTATTATTGCTATTACATGCATGACTCATGAGACCAGAAGGCTTGGTGGGAGGCCTCTAGGTGACAATTCAGTACGCACGCTTCCTTTGCCTTGACATCACGCCTCGCCGCAAACGCTGTCGCCACGATGTGGTGCCGATCCGGCTATTGACGCCACATCGCGACCAGTCTCTCGGAGGAGATCCGTTTGAGAGCGATATGAAACATGCAGCTACCCGCACATAGTTCACAGCTCTGAAGATGCCGGAAATTGCCGGTGGTGCTGTCTGCTCCTGACCCTACGAGCTCATTAGAAGGACGCGAGATCCGTTTGTGTGTCTGCGGCCAAGTTCCTTCAACAGCCGTTCGTAAGACTACTCAAAGCACCATCCCCTTCGCCTGCATCTCCCGCTCCTGCTCGTCCTTCTTGACTTTGATGTTCTTCCGCATGAAGATAGACAGCACCATCAACGGCGTAATCGCCACGCCAGCGATCAAGATCAACCTCTGAACACAAGCATCGGCAGGCATTTTGCAACGGGTGCCGAATCAGGGCACGCTGAACCAATCTCCCGTGAACGAAGATCTTTGGATATCTTACTAACGATGCAACACGAGGCCGCAGAGTTTCGGGGAGAATATTGCTTCTTTTCCAACATCTCGGCGGACCTGGTCCTACAAAGGTAGTCCACGTGCGACGAGCTCGGCAGTATATATGCAGAGAAGAGAATCTGGTTTGATCGTCGGCCTCGTAGAACGTAGCCTGTCATTCCGTGTGGTAGTTTCTTACCAACGATCCAAGTCGAAAGTCGCCTCAGAGAGTGAGTGTAGATGTCGGTTGACGGTAGCAAAGGTCTTCTGCGATAAAGGCCAAAGAGCGACACCACGCGTTGCATAGGTAATGCATGTACCTATGACCTCTGTCGACATGGGCGCAGGCCGCCGGACATGAGATCAAGCTGTGATGACATACTTCAAAAGCGTTGTTTGCAGAAGATGCCACTGGGTCATGGACCAAGATTTCGATGGCCAAAAGATGGTTTGCGTCTTCCGTTCTCCGATGTTCAGCGAGCTCCAATGTTGTGCATGGAGGGAGCTTGAGCTTGAGGTGGACTTTGTCGATGACGTTCTAGCCTCATGCGCCATACCTGGAAAAGGCAGAAACACAAGCACAAAATTGTCCAGCATTTTAGTATGCATGGATAATTGGTAATCAGAGCTGTGGGTGTCGCACCGCTTATAAATAAGATGGTATAAGTATGGTGCCGTTGGAGATGGTTGCTTCCTTCATGCAAACACCTCGCTGACCGAATCGATCGTAACAACATCACAATGGCGCCTAAAATATTCTTGTAAGGATACATGTATTAGCCTATCTTCTTGATGCTATATATGCTGACTGGCTGCGCAGGACCGGTGGCACCGGGTTCATTGGTGGTTCAGTCTTGCATACTATCGCAACATCGCACCCAGAGTACGACATCACTGTAATGCTCCGGAAGATCCCTGAAGCCTTCCAATCGACCTACCCGAACATCAAGATCGTCCAGGGCGACTACGATAGTGTCGACATCATCACCAAGAATGCTGCAGCAGCCGAAATCGTCGTTCACAACGGCGACTCGGACCACGAGAAATCTCTCAACGCCATCATTTCGGGCTTGCTCAGTCGCTCGACACCAGGGTATCTTCTCCATCTGTCTGGCACTGGCATCGTCTCGGACTGGGCGGATGAAGAGTATCTTGGAAAGCTCAACCCGAAGGTTTGGTCTGATATCTCTTCCCTCGCAGAAATACAGGACCTGCCTTACAACGCTTTGCACCGAAACACAGAGCTCATTCTGCACGAGACGGTCCGACTGTATGACGACAAGATCAACATTGCGATCATGTGCCCGCCAGATATCTACGGCAAAGGCAAAGGTCTCGCGAAAACGCACAGTGCGCTCGTTCCCATGTACGTCAAAGAAATCAAGCGTCTCGAAGGTCAAGTTTTCTACTACGGCGAGGGCACCAACACCAGGAGCTGGGTCCATATCAATGACCTGATGAGAGTGTATCTGAAAGTGATCGAAGCTGCAGCTTCAGGTAGCGCCGCCGAGTACTTTAACGAGAATGGATACCACTTTGCCTCAACGCAAGAACACTCGCAGCTTGATGTGGCGAGTGTTGTGGGCAGAATCATGCACAAGCAGGGTGTTATAGCAGACTTGAAGCCTTCTCCGATCAGCCTGGAGCAGCTGGATTGTTTGCTGAAGGTTCCCGGGTACGAGAAGCTTGCCAGGTATCTGTTTGCCAGCAACTCGCGTACGAAAGCCGAAAGGGCTGAACGACTGTATGGGTACAAGGGAGAGGCGCCTGGGTTGTTGGAGAGCTTGGAAAGCGATGTTCTAGATGCTCTGAAGTCTTGATTACAAGGGATCGAGCATGATGCAAACTGCTAATGAAGATCACCTGTTCTCGTATCTGGATTCTGGAAGGGTGACTGTGGTAGCGCGGGTTCAATTCACATGTAGACTTAGTGAGACAGCAGGGACGAGATCCCACGCATCATGCTTGCTGCGAGAAACGTGACTTCGCTCTTTCCGTGGGAGTGGCAAGTGGCAAGTATCGACAGCTAATGTGCAAATCATGCATACACTCCAGCCCGGACTAATCACATGCGATTCCTGTGTCTACCAAAACCGAAGCACACTTCACTGTTCACACGCATCACCCGCCAGTGACTCTACTCTCCCGACATCCCGTGCAAAAAGGAACCAGGCACCGAGACGTTCGAAAACTTACGCATCACAATCCTCACGACAAAACGTAAGAAGCACTCCTCGACAACATGACCACACACGTCGAGGATGATTCCGAGACTGCGACTGAAGCACGGAAAAGTGTGCCTCCGCTCGACTCGGATGACAACACACGCGACAACAAATCGAGTCCTTGTTCGTCACCTCCACCAGTAAACAAAAACTTCTCTTTCAAACCCTTTGCTATGAGCAGGGCACAAAAAAGAACGATTGCCGAAAACGCGAGTCGCGAAAGTTCGACAACTGCTACGAGGACCACTAGTGTGAGTGAAGACAGACAGACGGGCAGTACTGGCGGCCAGGCAGAAAACAAACTTGCCGAGAAAGCACGAGGCAATAAGACTCTGGACTCGATGGACCTCAAGAGTCTGATCGACACCGCAAAGCAAAAGGCTCTAGCCAAAAACAAGCCAAAGAAGGCCGAGAGGGTGGCGGAGCTTTACGAGCGGAGCCTCAACGACGAACGACTCACGGTACTGCTCGAAACAGCATTGCGCACGAACGCGACTCCGGAACAACAACACGAGCTTCAGCAATACATCGACGGAACAAAAACGATACCCGATGTTTCACTGGACACCATGCCTTCACTGGACACCACGCCAAAAGACGTCACGACGATAGAACCAGACACTGCCATGATTGACCCAGTAGCACAAACTAGCAACATTCTTACGAAAGTGACAACCGCTAACATACCGCAGCCAACAGAACCCATTGACCCAGAACTACTCGCCACCTTCTGCGCCACACAGCTCTGGCCACGCTACTGCCGTCTTCCACCCGGACCTAACACCTCCTTCAGCTTCAAAACCTTCACTTCCAGCACAATCAACGATCGCGGCCAGACTGTGCCGAAAATCCCAGCTCCGTCGCTTTGGCTCGATGAAGTGACTGCAGAGCTATCGTTCCTGTTGGACATGACAAGAGTGGAGAGAAGTGCTTGGATTCGGACGTTAATGGAAAAGCCTGGATATGCAAGCCAGGATGTGCATGCTTTGCTGGCGGAGGAAGTGAGGTGGGCGACGCACAATGGGCCGTACAAGAAGAGAGAGATGCGGAGGAAGATTGGTGTGCTGTTGGAATGCGCGGGGATTGAGAGGAAGGGCGCCTTTTGGTACCCGACTAAGACTCAGTGAGGGATCGTGAAGGCACCATATGGCTGTGGTGTGTTGATCGTGGGAGTAGAATAGGAAACGAAGACGAGTGGCTGGCCATTGAATTGGTTCCGTAGGGTCCTTTGGATGTAGCAGAGCCGTAGGCCCAACCTAGAGGAGTACGTGACCATGGATCCATCCGCAAGACTTCTGCTCGACCTCTCCAGAGTGAAGACTGCACCTTTCACCTCACCCGGGAGGCAAGCGCCAAGCCCGGTCACCGCGGAGGTGCCTTTGTTTTGATCTTCAATTTCGCGCTTCCTCCTTCTCCTTTTCTCTCTTCATCACCGCACTGTAACATCGGATGCCTCTGCTCGCATCGCACCTTTGTTTCAGGTTTGGTGGTTGGCCTCTCGCGCCGCCACGCCTTGCGATTGATCGCGACCTTCGGGTCATACCAGGCCTCAGAGCCTTCTTCCGGTGATCCCCTGGGTCGCCGGAGCATTCCCCAACCGCGACTATGTCGCAAAACAGAGACATCCAGTCTCTCTTCCTCGGATCTCCTGGGTCCGGGGAGCATTTAACTTCTTCCATCTGTGGATCCCCTGGGTCCATAGAGCATTCAAATTCTTCCTTCCGTGGATCCCCTGGGTCCATGGAGCATTCACTCACTCCACAGCCGAGCTCACGAGCCAGCCTGCACTAGACGTCCCTGCAAGCCAGCCAACGAAGCGCTCTAAACGCTCGACCTCACTTGATGATATTCGGTTGGAGACATTTGCGCTCTGCTCGAAGTCAGTGCTTACGGTCAGGATAACAAAGCTCGCTGGATGATCTGAGAAGACTTGAGTAAGATGCTGCGCAAGCAGGTAAACGTGCGCACTTTACCAATCTTGACTGATGCTTATGGAAAATTTCAGACATCTGTAAACTTGCCACCAAGTACTTAACCAGCATTGTAACTTGCTCAGCTCTGCAGAACCCCTCGCCATATTACAAGCATGCGGCCGTACTCCGCAACGTCACCAAATCCGAAACATCAACTTGACAACCATGCTCATTCAGCTCCTCCACCTCATCCTTGATGATCTCTTTGAGATTCTCCCAGTCGAAAGCACTGTACTCGTCGCTCGCCGTCTCCCAAGCACGCAGTGAGATGCGTTGGTAGGCATTGTCTGCTGCGTCAGACTCCAGCGCGAGGAAGCGCTCGAACAACATTTGCAGATCGGTTCTCAGCTCATGTGCGTTCGGTGAGCGGAAGCGTCCTTCGTACTCTGCTCCAGCACACAACATTGCGCCGGCGTTGGACTCTGCGACAAAGCAGTTGGGGTTGAAGTGGTTGTACTCTGCGCAGACTGCGTCGATCCTCTCGCGTGCCGTGTCCAGGCGGCGAGGGGACATGGAGGTGGTTTGGCTTTGCTGTCCTCTCATGACAATTGCCGGCAGCATTATTTGCTCTTCAGGCATGGTGTGGTTCTTGAGTATGCTGATAGAGTGGTTTGGCAGGCGCAGAGTTCTCCGATTACTCGGAAGCCGGATATGATGATGTGAAGCAGTTGTGGGTTAGCAGGAGCGGTTGTCTGATCTTGATGGCGATGCGTCGAAGTGAGGAGGATCTGGGTTGCACCATGATGCGTGGGTTTGCGCCCATATAATACAATGTTTGCCTGATTGCGCGCAAGCGTCCTCGTGGCCCACGAGTGCGTGTTTGCGTGTCTCAGACAGGCCATACAAACACGAAGAAGTTAGGTCAGTCCTAGCTCGAAGGATCCAGAATCTGGTCGAGAGTGAATTCCACATCTTGACCACCAATCTCTCCTGCAGCTTTCCAGAACTTGCTCAGATGTCTTGAGCCACTGTCGCAGATGACCGTAACAATCCTCTTGCCTGGGCCTTCTTTTCTGGCAGTAATCGCAGCGGCCACGCAGTTGACAGCACTGCTTGCTCCGACAAACAATCCTTCCTTCTCCACCAACCACCTGGCCATGCGCATGGCTTGCTCGTCGGTAACTTTGACGGCATCGTCGATCAGGCTCATGCCAGCGGAGAAGTTCTGCGTCAAGCGGTTGATGCCAACGCCTTCAACGATTGTGTCAACTTGGTGCCTCCGTCGTGTGCCTTCGGCTTCCGTGGGAGAGAACATAACGCCGTATTTGATCTTGTTGTACAGCCCGCTGCCTTGAGGATCTGCGAGGATGACTTTCATGTCTGGCAGTAATGGCTTGAGAGCTAAGGCAACACCACTGATGGTGCCTCCGGTTCCAGCGCCAGCAATAAAGACATCAAGCTGGCCATTTGTTTGCGCGTAGATTTCGGGTCCCGTCGAGCTTTGGTGCGCCAAGTAGTTTGCAGTGTTCTCGAATTGATCGGCGAAGATACCGCGGCCGGGTCTGTTTGGGTCATCGGTGTGTTCTTGGGCTCTACGGCGGGCAAGATTCACGAATTGTTCTTGGTCAACGATGCTGGCTGGCTTGACCCGTTCGACGGTGGCGCCCAGCCTGAGTAGAAGATCGGACTTTTCGATGGCAACGTCGCTGGGCATACAGCTGAGGCGGTGTTAGTGGTGCTACTTTTCCGCGATAGAATTTTGGTATTTTTGCAACTTACATGTGAGCTTTGTAGCCTCTAGCGCGACATACAGCTGCGAGTGATATTCCAGTAGAGCCAACAGTGCCTTCGTAGATAGTGTCGCCACGGTCCGGTTTCAACAGTCCTTCTTCCTCAGCAAGATTAATCATAGAAAGTGCTACACGGTCTTTTGGAGAGTTTCCAGCACCATTCAAGAATTCGGCCTTCGCAAGAATCTCGCATCCGGTCGCCTCAGAGAGCGCTCTCAATTTGAATAGAGGTGTATTTCCGATGAGTCCTTCGATACCGACAGACACCAATTTCTCATCAGGTGCCTTGCTTCTTCGGGCGTCGGTCTTGTCGATAATAGTCTTGGAAGCTCGCCGTGTGTGGTCCTCTAGACGAACATAATCCGGCTGTCCAGGAAGCGGGTGGCGTACATCATGATGGCGAAGTCTCCGTATACGCTGCTGGAAAGAGTGCTCCAGATCCGGATATAGGTCTTTGAATGTTAATGTGAGGATAACACCAACTATAAGGCCTCCGGACGCGGTCAATTTGCCCTTGTTGTCGAGGATGCTCTCCCATAGCTGGGCCCACACGTTGGCGAATATGCCCATGATTGGGATGGCGATAGAGACACAGCACTATGGTTTATGCATCAACGGCCACCTTGGGATATGCTAATGCCAAAAGACAAAAATTATTATAATACGGAGGTGATGATACGGAAGAGCTATCGTCATGGAATCACAGCGCCAAACCAGGATCGGCGCGTGTTCGTCGCTTCGGCTGTGGTGCGGGCGAACAGCTCACCTCCGCGAAGCAAAGCTCCAGTCCGTTACCAACACCTCTGTATTGGCTCGAGCCGGGCAATAACGCTACACACGCATACTGGAGCCTCGCGATCATGGAATCTCCAGCAGTGAACGGCCTGTTCAGACGGCTTGCGACACACCGATTCTGCCAGCAAAGCAAACACCTGCAACCAGCTATCTACCACCAACAATGGCGCCAGAACAGTACAACCCGACCGACCGCCCCTAGACAGAAACCAGCTCCTCAAGCGCCGCCACCACCCAGAGAAAGAGCACGTAAAGATGTCAAGACGACAAGCGAGAGCAATTGGCAACAGCGCACCGATGCGTTTCCTGAGGATCGAGGAGAAGAGTTCAAGAAATACCCGACAGTCACAGCGGATGCGCTTCGAACACGCAAAGAGCGGCCTAAACGAGTGAAGATGCTCATGCGAGACTTCATCGAGGATAGCTTGTACAATCCTCATTATGGATACTTCAGCAAGAACGTCTCCATTTTCAGCTCAGGCGAGCCCTTTGAGTTCAACAAGATCAAGGACGAACCGGAATTCCAGCGCATATATTCAGAGCGTTACACACAGTTTGAGGATCAACTGGATGAAGTGGAATACAAAGAAGCTAGACAGCTATGGCATACGCCGACCGAGTTGTTCAAGCCTTTCTATGCAGAGGCGATTGCGAGGTACATGGTAGCGAACTACAAGCTCAGCCTATTTCCTTACCACGATCTGGTCATCTACGAAATGGGTGCTGGAAATGGTACGCTCATGCTGAACATACTCGATTATATACGCGCCACAGACCCAGACGTGTACGCACGTACTCGCTTCCGCGTTATTGAGATCAGTGCTTCTCTGGCTTCACTTCAAACGAAAGCTGCGAATCAAGGCCACGCGGATAGAGTTGAGATCATTAACAAATCGATTTTCGACTGGAACCAATACGTGCCGACACCTTGCTTTTTCCTGGCCATGGAAGTCTTCGATAACTTTGCGCACGACGTGATTCGCTACGATCCGTTTACCGACGAGCCCCTGCAAGGTCAGGTCCTGATAGACAATGAGGGCGATATGTTTGAATTCTACACCAAGCAAATCGATCCTGTCGCGTCACGTTTCTTAAGGGTGCGTGATGTGGCATCAAGAGGACGCGATTACGCACACCCGCTACGAAACCCCCGCTGGATGCGCCAACTACGACACAGGATGCCTCTCGCTCCAAACTTGACGCTTCCCGAATACATTCCCACACGGCTGATGCAGTTCTTCCACATCCTGTCTCGCGACTTCCCGGCACACAGACTCATCACGTCCGACTTCCATTCTTTACCGAATGCCACCCCGGGTGTCAATGCGCCTGTCGTGCAAACACGATATCAGCGCAAGACTGTACCTGTAGGGACGCCACTGGTACAGCAGGGTTACTTCGATATCCTCTTCCCGACTGACTTCGGCGTCGTGGAGGACATGTACCGCGCCATCACCGGCCGCCTCACAAGAGTCTCCACGCACGAGGAGTTTTTCTCGCGGTGGAGTTATCCTGAGGAGACACAAATGCGTAGCGGTGAAGATGCACTGCTAGAATGGTATAGAAATGCGAGCGTCCTCACTACGGCATAGATGCATTGCTTGTCGTGTTCAGCATGGCCCTGGTCGCGGTTTGGTGGCATGAAGCCGCAGGCAAGCGGATTAGCTAGCACACTCCCACAATTTGCGCATTGTAACAACAAAGCACACTCACAATGATATATAGCGTTATGTCACAGACGAGCGAGCCCTTCATTTCTATCATTGTTTGCATTCCCACCAAGTCTTGTAAGTCGCAGAAAGCCGAGCATAGCGCTTGAGGTTTTTGGACCATGAAACATCCGCGTCAATGACCGACTCTGCACTGTGGACTTTGGTCGTGGCAACACTGGCCGTCGACTTTAACCAAAAGATTGACATACATAAGCCAAAGCTAGCTCCTCGATTGTGCTCAAAAGTGGCCCACGTGTATTCCAGCGGACATGCAGGCTGACATTATTACACAACGTTAGCGTCGGAGACCCGCAGCACAAAGGTCACCCACCAGCCATTGGATCTTGGATACAAGCGTAGTGCACAGCAAGAGTGTGCTCAGCCTTGCTCTCGTGCCTGCTCGGCCATCGTCGCATACTGCGCTGATACACATGTTGACCCGAACCATCTCCAACGTTCTGACACTTGCAAGCCGAACGACTTGAACACTACGCTCGTTATATCATTTTGGACAATGCTCGGATCCGACATGCGCCACGAGTCGCTGCCAGGCCAGTCTGACGATAAGCACCAACAGGTGCGGGCCGACAAGGCTCTTGCGGACTCCTTATCATCCATGCCCGCGGGTCTCGAAGTCGTCCCAACAAACGACAAGCACTTTCATCAAGCCGAGAAAGAGACGGCACAAGCACTCCCGGAGGCCATCTCGCAAGATGGGAAAGAAGTTGTAGAGTTTTGGGCGCCACCATACGAGACTCTCGCTGCACCTGAGGCTCCTCATGCAGAACGTAGGAGATGTGGTCTCAAGCCTCGATATTTCTGGGCTATGAGTGCGTCCCTGGTACTTGCACTGGCGCTTGTTGTCGGGCTGGCCAGCGGTCTCGGATTGAAGCGATCACGGAAACACTCAACGTGCGATTCATGTACGTATCATGCGCCGGCGATTTAGGCATATCTGACGCTCTAAAGCTATACTTAGCACAGCGAATTCGGTTGTCAGCCTGTTGAAAAGCGGCGTTTCTGGGGTGGTCAAGGACCAAGACGATGCCGGAAGACGGTACACGATTGCAATTACACGACAGCTGCGACTTGAAAACCCGGACAAGAATGTGCTCACCTTCAGCAACACGGCTTCAGTTGTGCATTTCGACAAAAACGCCGCGCATTGCCGTACAAAGCTAGACCTTGGCCTGGGATATTCCCCAGAATATGAGACCTATGTCTTCGACTACGGCATGTTCACGTTAGTAGGGCCTGGAGATTACACTAATTGGTGCTTCGATGGCAACTACACGCAGACGGGGAAGCAGGTGACTTTCAACGGCATTTCGCGTAGGTCAAACATCCCACACATGTCGGGGAGAACTCACTGATTGGTATCAAGTACCTGGCAACGAAATGCAAGCACCTGCGCCTAAAGCGCCAGCCCTTCCTCCCTCCAGTCCTGCGCGCTTGGACTCAGGCAACGTCGATGGGAACTACTTTGTCAACTGTTCCGACTCCAAAGGAGCCACTTCAAGCGGAATGGCCTACTACGCTCAACTAAACCCAGGGCACAACGTTGGTCATCAACCTAATGACTATGTCGACGTCAACAACAGTACCTACGTCAACTGGACACATCCTAGCTCAGGTAGGACATACCTGGCAGCCTATGATGTATTGACATGCTGATTGTCCCAGTGACCTTTCCCAACACAAGCATTACCGTGCATTGGTCTGTGTTTGGCGGATCCGAGACGCATGGAGTCAACACGACCGTCGGCACAGCGAACAATGGCTACGAGTATTTCTGGGTCTTCAAAGATGCTGGGCAGTTCTTGTATGAGGTTGGGAACTGGACTTGTTATTCTGAGTTTTGGGCTTATTGAGCGAGACATTTTGTGTGTTGTGATCGTCAAGTATTTTTTTCATCTCCACCGCGAATTCTCGCCGTTCGACTTGTGCTCACCCGTCGCCAAAGAGGAATTGTCAACTATCTCCCTTTCGCTATCTATGAATGAGAGCCATCCGAGCCTCCTTTGTAGGGGATTTGAGGGCTATCCCAGATCATGGCGTGCGAGCACGGGAACATACATCAGGCCTCATACCTGGTTGGTCATCCACCCCAGTACTACTCGCCCGGTCATCAGATCAGACCGACAGCACTGGCAAGCCCACTAGTGATGTTGTTGAAGATTTCCGAGCTGCCGTACGCAACTTCGAAGACATTTTTGTAACAATCACTATAGAGCATCACGTCAGTAGGACTCAAATTGAAGGATTAAAAGACTGTCAGAGCTTACGCAGTAATCGTAGCACCCTCTGAGAACTTGTCCGGACTAACGGCGAAGATGTCAAACACCATCTGACCCAGGCTAGGGATAGTGATAGGCTGCGCACGTGGACGCCATCCAAGGTTGTATGGTAGTCTCTCCTGAGTGAACAACTGGTCGACCCAGTCGAGTCGCGCTACGCCACTCTGACCTCCTCCCATAGTTTGGATGAAGATAGACATCTCGCCGTACCTCTGGACGAACTCGCGGAAACCGTAAATGAATTGTGGGTTCCTCTCTTTCGAATCCGCAGTCCTGTTAGCTAGCGCGAGTGCCGCAGGAAGGAGCGCAGTCCTGCCATCTTTTTCGAAGAATGATCTGGTCTGGTTCCAGATACCGCTATTGAAGGAGTAGTCGTTGCCGAAATAGGCGTCTTCTCTGCTCAGACTGGCATCGTGTTCAATAGGGAAGTTGTGTTGATCTAGGTCGTTGAGGTCAAATGAGAGAGGACGGTCAGACGCGAGTAATCCGAGCCCGCCGATTAGGACTGTGAAGTCTGCACCCATATTGAGTCCGGCTGCAAGCCCCTTGAGAAGATGGGGAAGGGTCATATCACGTCCGTCGTGATGGATGAACCCATGGTTTGCTAAAGCATTCTAGAATGATCGTTAGTAATTGTATGTCATGGCTGCATTGGACAAATTCTTACGAGTCCGGGACATGGTGAGCGGACTACACGATGATCGATCAGTATGCTTTCATCGCGAATCATGATGGGTTGGCAGGCTTACCGTCGTTGGGACCGGGTGGTGTGAATGTAGTGAACCTTGAATCGCCTTCAGCAGCAGGTGCCAGACTCGCAAGCAGACCAGGGATGTCGGGTAGTAATTGGGCAGATGTGACAGCAACGCCGAGCGATGCAAGCAGGGTGGCTTTCAACATGATGTTGGTAACGATTCGACGGCGGATGAAATCGAAAGAGCATCGCTACTGTTGGGCCGAATGGCCACTACAAGTATACAAGTGGTCCACGCAGCCACGCTTCATTTGTCACTCCAATGATGATGCAGTCCATCCCGTTAGGCCACCAAGCCTCGGCTGTATAGCACAAGCAGTAAAAGGGTTCCTTTGATTCGTTGTCAGGATGAGTTTATTCTTCCTTAGCGTAGGATGATCTTCTCTAGCCCCAAACCTACATCAATCAAATGCGGAGTCCAGCGATTTCGGACAGGATACCCAGTTTTTACTGAACTATGGTCGTGTGTTCTCTGCTTTGTATGTATCGTCAACATACGACCTAATTATATTAGTATATCTACAACTATGGATCGGAAACTAGTGAGGCGGGTAAGATGGTTTCTCAACCTCGCTGAACGACTTTCACAGTTCAGCAACCTCCTGCGCTTGACCTCTTGAGAACCTCGTATCTACTACAACCAGTGCTAGTCACGTACGATTTGTCTTGATCGACAGTGAGAGTAGTAGCGACGTTCACTCGCTCTTGCTTCATCGGACGAACTCTCCCACTGTTGGACGTCATTCACGCCGGAAGGCTGTTCGGGGTTCTGTTTCGCTTTTTGGACGCTCTTTGCCCCTCTAAATAGCAAAGGTGATGTCTGCAAGAGGATCTGTTCGATTCTGTTACATCTCGCTTATGATCGACGCTAGAGAGGTGAATGCTCCATCACATCACGGAGACCTTGTGGCGTCTTAACTGAGCTGTAAACTCCACTCGACACCCTGGGAAAATCCTTCCATCTGCTGCATACAACATATCTAATACTACCAGAGTTCATTCGCCATACCACCAGGTATCTTACGTTGAAACGCGTGGCCGAGTATGCATCATACTCTCAGTTTCAAAATGCAGCAAACACCTTGGATTAAGGTGAGCATTGGCAGACGCTGTGATTGCTTTTGCATATTGATTCTATCCCATCAATCATCACTCTACTCCTTGGCAATCGTCTAGCAGCCTGAGCTTGGCATTTGACAGAAGACAGGGAGTCCGACACTGTTGTCTTCGATTGGAGAGGCAGCTTCACAACCTTCACTGTCCAGGACGGATGGCAAGAGCAACAGACGTGTGAGCTAAGGCGAAAATGGCGTCAGAGATGGAGGTGCAGTGACTTGGTACGAACGAAGCTTTCACTTCGTGCGACTACCAGTCGCTCGGACCAAGCCACCTATAAATCCGTCGCGCTCGCAGTTCCACTTCGACCTCTAGAACACCATCCTTTGCAGGAAGCCTACCGCGGCCTTCCAATCTGAAAGGCACGATGTCTTCCGGCAGCACTTGCAACTCGCTGCCTGGCAAGGGCGCGAGTGACAGTAACGATTCCAACAAAGACCCTAAATCTCTGAGGAGCACGGAAACAATGAACAACACCCAGCAAACTGGCGTGGGCGCGTCTGATTCCCATCCATCCAGCCCTCAGACAGCCTCTCAGCCGACAAGTTCACAGGAGGGAATCGAACCCAAAGGAGATAATGTTGCCAACAACGGTGAGCGCGCAAGCGTAAACGGCTCCGACGAAGGCACTCGGAATGAGCAGCAGACCATGAGTATGGTCGATAGCATGAGGTTTGTCACCAATCTCATGAAGAAGCTTGGGATCGCGACTATTGCGAAATCTTTGCATCGTGGCCACCAATATGAAATCCTCAAGCAACACCCCCGAGCTCTTCGCACTTACGAATCTACACATGTCGACGGTGCCTGGATCTTGGGTGATGTTGACGACGGAATGGCTGATCTTACATATGCTGAGAGACTCCGTCACCTGGGTGTCCTCGGTGGACAGAACATCCGCACGCAAAGCCTGGCGTTCCACCACAGCGAATCTGCCGATGGCCAGGCATCTACACAGTCTTCGCACGCCTCCAACTTGCACATCAACGTCCCCTCGGCTCCTGGCATGGTTGTCCTTGCTCCACCTCACAGCCCCGACGCAGTGTTCGCTGGCTTCCGAGACCCCTTGATGTATAACATACGAGTAAGTAGCATGGAGTTCCCATCCAGCGCAACAGTCGTAACTAACCATTACAACAGCTCCCACTTCCTTATATGTCACTAGCTGTGCCCGTCCGCCGTCTCGCTGAAGCCCAAGAGCGCTGGAGAGAAGCCGTGGAGAACGGAGCCAAGTACAAAGTCCCTGGGTCCGACGTCGAAATTGATGTATGGAAGGTCAAGAACGCCATGCCGAGCACTTTACTCGGGACGAACGACGGTGTACGACACGCTTTCGATTTTCTCTTCAAAGCCATTAGCTCCAGCCAGTATGCCATTGACAGGAAGATAGCCTTGGAGCTCCCTTACCACTCCCTTGCCGGCAACGCTCGCTTGGAATGGAAAGACCATCCCACAGAAAGGCTCGAGCTTCAGTGGGATCAAGTGAGAGAGATCCACAGAGATGGTGAATTCGAAGAAATTGAGATCGAGCAGTTGGGCACCACGGGAAAGGAGGCATTGAGAAGATCCGCGTTTCACCCCAACCGCTTGCATACCTTCCTGATCGTCTTTAATCCAAAGACTACCTACGGATACTGCTTACCGGCAAGCAAGCTCTCGAGCGACTACTGGAGCGGTGAGCAGTTTATCTACATCCCAGCAAGCGAGGTTGCAGAGTTTCGTTTCACTCCAACTGAGCCAGATTGGTTTGCCGACCTGCATCGGCGCATCATCTTGCCAAACGCACAATCCGAGCGGCCCGAGCATGTTTTTCCTGAAGACGCGGTTCCCGAGGACTATGCCATCACAGAGGAAGATGAGCATGGTATCGATGAGCCGTTGTCTGAGCAGGAGCTGTCCAGCTACCCGTGGTGGAAAATCGAACGTTGGAACTTATGGGCTGCTCACACCGGCTATGGTATGTATGTCCCACTCGGCCATGATTGCAAGTTCGCCAGCGTTGTTTGGATGGCCTATCGCTGGTCAATGGAAGATAAGATGAGATACCACACGACTCAGGAGCTTCCTGTGAGCTTTCACCAAGGTGACGTACATCCAAGGCATCTTGTTCTACCCATCCGGTTCCTCTTGGTTCGTGAAGGAAACATAGACTCTCATCCCAAAGTCTCTGGCTGGGATCTGGAGGATGAAGGGCTTCGCTGCCTCTTTTACGCCGACTGTGACAGCTATCATTCGAAGCATATCGAGCAAAAAGGCCTCCTGATTCGATCTCAGGACCTCATTCAGGGTTCCCTGCAAAAGCCGCACACGGGATCGATTGGCGAGAGAGTGTCTTCAGAAACTCGGGCTGCGCAGACGAATGACGGTGCCTCGATGGAACCCGGTGCCCCTCTTGTCGACCTTGAGCATTGCTTAAAAGTGGTACCATCCGAGATCTACGTCCACGGTACAAAAGATTTCAATGACTTGATTGTCAACTCTGCCTCGAACGGATACTTTGACTATTTCTTCTCCGCCCGTGACATATGGCAGAAGCTTGCCGACGAATGGATCTTGAGCGGAGCCATCGAGGTTCCCGTGAAGGATGTCAATGAGCCGACGGATTGACGGTCTCGGCATTGATGTTGGATAGTATTTTGTTCTACTCGAAGCTTCAAGGAATCGCTGGAATGCGATGGAAACAGTGATACTGACTGGGGTAACCACTAACCAGACTGTTGTGTTGGAAGATGAAGTAGGGGGAATTTTGGCATCGATGAGCAGAGCTCAACCAGTTGTACCGTAAAGATGCGGACACGGGTTGCTCAATCTCAGCTAGTCTGGCGCATCCAAACCCCACAGACAATGTTTGTTTGGCTCAGCTCTCGGTGCTAGGGCTTGATTTCGTAAAAATTGAAGCCAATGGCGAGAAAATTTGAGCTCTCAATGAGCAACGAGAGTGCTCCTCCCATCTCGGTGCCTCAGAGGGCTACCATAACATTAGACTCTCCAACCCTGAGCAGCTCCACAGATCGTGTGTATCTATCCATAGCCTCCTAAAGATCGTCGTTTATACATGGCACGCGACTTATGAGACCGAACATGATCCAAGATAAACTTGGGCTTGTCCCAAGTTTGTGACTTGGTATCATCGTCTGGTCTGCTATAACATCGTACTATAACAACAAAACAACAAAGTGAAAGTGAGAAGTAGTATAAAACATTGAACCTGCTTTTGAAATTTTGATGGCCAGCGACACGTAGCACGCAGTGCTACTTGTCGGCTGGACCGAGCTGGGTCTATTCTATGACATTGGGAATCATCAAAACGTAAGGAATAGCATCCGCGCAACACTAACGCCATCCATGCTTTCTCTAAGTCATTCCTGAACAACAATCTCAGAAACGCACAATTACTCCTCGTCGGTGAACACCTCTTCTCCCGCCTTCCTGCGTGCCTGCGAAATTTGTCAGTAAACGATCCAACGACAAGGCCCTTCGGCGTAAGAATCAAACTCACCATGCGCTCCTTTTTCTTCTTACGCAGCTCAGCGGACGAGAGCTTCTTAGCCTTCTTGGTAGACTCGATCTTGTTACCCATGGCATCGAACTTCTCCTCCTCCTCACCCTTCTCGGTAAGACGGGGACCAGCACCCTGGCCGGCAACCCAGTTGTGACCGGAAGGAGTCATGCGACCGTCAAGGACAGCCCAGACTTCCTCAGTCAAGTCCTTGGTGAACTCGGCAGAGTGAGTGATGATGATGACACCACCCTCGAAGGACTTGATGGCCTTGGAGAGAGCACCAAGAGAGTCACGGTCGAGGTAGTTAGTGGGCTCGTCAAGGACGATCAAGTGAGGACGCTGCCAAGAGCAAGCGGCAAGGACGACCTTGACACGCTGGCCACCAGAGAGACCACGCATGCGAGAGTGAGAAACAAGCTCGGCGTCGAGACCGAAGTTGGTGCAGTGCTGCTCGATCTCCTTGCGGACAAGGGGACGGAACTGACCAGAGGCAAGAGCCTCCTTCTGGTCAACCTCGGCAACCATCTTCTGGTGAGAGTTGATAAGCTCGGAACGGGGGATCCAGGCGTTGTCAGCAGTCATCATGGGAGTCCAGCGCTCGGACTTCATGCCAAGGTTCTCACCAAGGGCG
>Ga0265797_10005647_pt1 | contig 18135 bp, 21 predicted proteins | sample P2T30metagenome_FD_192433 | JGI IMG/M metagenome (GOLD analysis project Ga0265797, IMG submission 192433) | Plant litter microbial communities from East Loma Ridge, Irvine, California - P2 T30 | ecosystem: Environmental > Terrestrial > Plant litter > Unclassified | place: USA: California... | reverse complement strand
AAAAAAACATAAGGGGGGTCCGTGGATGAGTGATTGAACTATTCTTTCTTTCTTTCTTTCTGCATCTGAGTTTATACCCTCGGCCCAAGTCACGCACGTTGTGTTTGGCCTTGTAAAGTTTTTTTTTGGTAGTTTTTTTTTGGTTGGTTGGCTGGTTAGTTAGGCTTAGTTTCTGTAATGCTTAGTTTTACTTGAACCCACCCCCACACCTCTTCCTTGGTAAATCTTCATTTATTTGCACATAGTCATGTCAGCCAACAAAGTGGAAATTTTTACATGGACGTACAATTTTTTCTTGGACGAAACCACTCCCCCTCCCCCCCCTTTCTATAATTCTCTACAATCCTCTACAATCCATGTGCTCAAAGGAAATACTTGACGGTGAAAGTGAAATAAAAATTACAAGATGATTCAAGGTAGTTTACGACGAGGTAATATTTGTACAATTGAAGTTTTGGATTTCTATTGCATTGTAATGTATTGTATCGGATCGGTTTAGATTGGATTTTAGGCAGAGCTTTTTTTCTTGAACAGGTTTGAAAGAAAACTGAGTAATGTACAATATGTGTGTATGTGTGCGTTGGCAGAGGGACAAGAAAGAAAGAAAGAAAGAAAGAAAGGAAAAAAAAACACATCTTCATCGGATATCAAGCGACATACAGCATGAAAGATCAAAAAAAAAGATCATTGGAGTAGATACATACAGAACAAAGGCGCATATCGTAGTCCCTGGAAGGATATCTTCGTTGTTCAGAGGAAAAAAAGGATAGTCGTGTGGTGGGGGTTGTCACCAGGAAAAGGAGTGAGAAAGCGAACGGGGCTCCTCGGCCGAGGGCTTCCGGAGTGAGGCAAACAGAGCCAGGAGTTGGGCAGCTTCCATGCCGCCGGATTCTTGCCAAAACGTAGACGAGGCGGTTTGTTGCATGGCAAGTTCGTAGCAGGTGTCGAGGAGCGCGTTGGTGTTCTCGGGCGCATCCTTGATCCGCACCTTCATGGCGACGGCCATGGCGAGAAAGACGTGGAAGCGAGCCATTGGCAGCGAGGACGAGGCTTCCATTGGGACGGGACGCTGTGGGCTGGGATACACGGCTTCGCAGAATCGAGAAAAGAGGGCGGGGGAAACAGAGTAGGCTCGGTAGTCCAGAGCTTCCAGGTGCTGGACAAATTCCGTCGTCAGGGTCTCGGCTTCAAAACGACTTGGCAGTGGGGTTGTTGCGAGAGCACGACTCCGGTCGGTGAAACTTGAGCGCGAGGACGCTGGCCCCGGGCTCTCAGTATGACGGGCAGCAAATATGCCTTGGCGAGGCAAGCGGGGTGCTGGTGCCAATGGGAGAATGTCATCTTCGACTTCCGGGATTGGAGACATGGCCTGGTCGCAGCTTCCCTGAGATTGGGAAGAGGTAGACGTCTTTCGGGAGTGGTCCCTGCTGTTTGGGTGGAGTTGAGTGGATCCCGCGCCGGCCATGAATTCCCATGACGGTGCCGTGTGCATGTCGGTAGACGATGCAAACGATTTGCTGCTACTGGGTGGAGGCGGATACGAGGTGGCATGCTGAGAATGTAGGGGTAGTGCGGAGCCGGGGGTGGCGGACTCGGGGGACGAGGCACGCGTGGTACCTAACCATAATGAAGGTACTGGTGAAGACGGAGACGAGAAGTTGGGGAAAGGCTCACATTCGTCTATAGCGATGGCGGGCATAGTGGCGCTCTTTGCCGAAAATGAGCGCAGGTCCAGGTTGTCGGCTGTAAAGGTGGCGGGGATGGTGGCGTCGAGGTTGAGGTGGGTAGCTGGTGAGCGTTGCCAGTCGAAGGATGTTGGCGTGCTGGCCATCAAGTTCTGATCAATCGACTCCATCCCATGCATGGGCGCATTGACATGTCTTGCCAACTGGGCCTCGAGTTGATGTATTCGTCCTTCGAGCGCTTCTCGATGCTCGCTTGATTGGGGTTAGTGAGTCGGGTCGTCATGTGACTGCGCGAAGACGCGGTCTCTGGGGCACCAGGCAACTCACGACGCGACCACTTCCTTTGGCTTCTGCGTTCTCACACATTGTATTGCAAACCGCTTACACGTCGAGCACGGCGTCTCGCCGTCGCATCGAATCTTTCTTCTTCTGCACCGCTCGCAAGCATTGGAGACGGACTTGCGCCTCGGCTGCCAGTCCTTGACTGCGGTGGGAGAGAAGCGTGCAGGGCCTTCGCCTGCAGGAAGAGATGCTTTTTTTCCGCCCATTAGCATGTCACGGTGGAGGAGGGAAAAAGGACGCCAAGCTTACTGAAGGGGCACATGCTGGAGGCCAATGTTGAGAACTCCGCGTCGGATGGTGAGGCTTCCGGCCGAATTTATTCAGATCTGGGCTAACAAACGGACGATGATGGCTAGACGGCAGCGTAGGAAGGGCAGGCGTGGCGGAGGGCGAGATCTGTGTTTGTTTTACATCCCGCAGAGGGTGCTGATGACAGACTCTCCGGCCCTGACTAATCGTGTCCAACTGCCCAAGCAAGCAAGGCTGACCGTGTCTCGACACACTTTTCCGACACTTGGCTCCGCACCATGGGCTGCGACACAAGCTCCAGAGCACCTTGGACGTCTCGCCTCCTCATAGGCGCGGACCTGCGACGGCAAGGTTATGCGTCTCGCATCCACCTTCCCTCGGCCTGTCAGGCTTCTGGAATATTGGCGGACCACCGAGCTGGGCTTGAAAGCGGATGACTGCCCGCCCTCCGCATCTGCAGCAGCTCTGTCGCACACACAACCCCCCATGGCCAAATCCTACGACACCCCAAACCGTGGGTCCAACCGTTGCCCGCCCGTTTCTTTTTGGCACTTCAAAGCAGACTGGGAACGGAGAAACAGTGGGTTGGATTGCTTTGCTTTTTGCCCAGCCCCGCGGCGTTGGCATCGTCGGACAAACGCCCCTCGGCCAATATGGACAAAGAAGCAGCTACATAGCGCCGACAGCCCGCTTACAAGCCAGACCTTCCAACAACTGCCGAGGTATCAGTATCGCGTTGTCCACCCGTGTCCCAACGTCGTGCGCTAGAGCTTGGCAATCGCGACTCAGCGCGCGTCAGCAAACATGGCCAACCTAAGCGCTGTGCGTTATTGGCGACGCGTGGTCGGAACCGCCCACGCCACGTCAAACAGAATCTCATTCATGACATTGGACTTGCATTGAGCCAAACGACAGGGACGAGCACGTCGCGCTGCAACGCGACTAGATGCGGCATAATGGCCCATCGGTCGACTGCACCCCGACGATGCCATTATCGTTAATCGCCCAACCCTCGGTGCCGACACCGTGATGCACGTAGAACAACATGTTGGCGTCGTATTTGTTTTTGGTCTGCTGCAGCCTTGCATAGTTGGAGCCCCAGAAAGCCTGCTGCCAATTAGGCTCGGCGATGTCGGCCTCATTCCCATATGCACCACCAGTCGGGCTTACATCGCGAAGGGGGGCCATGATCTGGGTCGTGAGCGCCTCCGACGCTGCTTTCCACCCCGCAGCCGTCTGCTCAGTAACGGAATTGATAACGATCATCTGTGCCTCTTCGGTCCGGAAGGCTGGGTTGACCGAGTTCATGCTATCATCCCCCAGGTCAGCAGGCCGCTGATGATACATGTTCACCATCATAGCATTGTCGACAGCCTGCTGTACGGCCGCAAAAGTCAGATCCCGAAGGTCCGGAGTTTTCCAGTTGTCAGACGTCACTAAACGGTTGGCAGGGATAGCAGCCGCACCACCGACGTAATAGTTCAGGGTACCAAAGGTGGCCTGGTAAGCTGGATAGAAGCTGTCATAGTAGCTTGTGTTGGCATTGAGCTCGATCCCGAGTGAGGCGCACTTGTCGTAGAAGGGCTTGATCAAAGCCTCGTACTGCTCGACCGTTTTATCCGTGCCAAAGAATGGTGCCATGGACCACATGTAAGTGCCAGGTGCGAGTTTCATGAGCGAAAAGTAAGAGTATGTCTTCGCCCTGTTGTACACGGGTATGTTATCATAGAAGAATCTGAACGCTTCCCAGAATTTGTCGGCGGTAAGCGTCTCAGATGTCATCACAGTCCAGGCAGAGGTGGTGACTGGAACTTTGCGATGAACTTTGACAACAGCAGATGTAACGACACCAAAGGTACCGCCGCCTCCACCGAGCATAGCCCAGTAGAGATCGCCGTTGACCTCCGGAGTGACAGTAACGAAGCGGCCATTGGCAAGGACGACTTCCAGAGCAACGATCTGATCGGAGCCAACCCCAAATAGCTGCATGAGAGGCGAGTGGCCACCACCTGCTGAGTAGCCACCCGTGACCCCCACAGTTGGACAGATGCCGGCAACAGCAGAGACACCATACTTGTCGGCAGCCTGATACAGTTCGAAGCCTTGGACACCAGCACCAAGCTTGAACACGGGGCCTTTGTACGTGGAGCTCTCGTAGTCGTCGACGTACTTTATGCGTTTCAGGCCGTGAGTCCAGATGCTAAGCGCGCCTTTCCCGACTGAACGGCCGTTGTAGTCGTGACCGGTGTTGCGGACGGCTAAGCGAAGGTTGAGGTTGCGGGCGAGGTTTACGGCCAACTGGATCTGTGCAACATTGTCGACCTTGACAGCGTATTCCGAGTAGCCACCCTGTGTACAGGTACCGTTGGCAGAGTCACCGGATGTGGGGATCGGGCAGGTCATGCCATAATACAAAGGGTTCATCAATGCACCGTTGTCGTTGTAGCTGGGCTGCTTAGCTGTTATGCTGCGGTCTAGAGAGCTGATGACATACTAAATCTCCTCAGCGTCGACGTTCTTGACTAGGTTCGCGCATCTAGCGGCATCATAGTTGCCATATCCAGAATCTTTGTAGCAGGCCGAGCCGATGGGAACAATCTTCTGCAAAGCACCACCAAGTAGGACATTGAAAACATCCCATGCAACCCTGCTAGGATACAAATCGTCGCCCGGCATAACTTTGCAACGAAGCGCTCTACGGGCACGACGAGCGCGCACCGATAGTGTGGAGTTTGACGAGTCCTCAAAGTCAATGTGCGATGCGTATTCTGCGAAATCGGCATTCTCTCGAATCGCAGCCACAGCATTGTCCGTCAACTGTACGGTCTCGAAATCAAAGAGTGGAAGGTTTGCAGCCGTCACGTCGGCAGCCAGCGTTTCGGCAGCAGGTGGTGCGGTAACTGCAAGCGCTGCTGATGCAAGTGCAGCGCAGGCCAAATAATGAGCGAGAGACTTGTCCAGCATCTTGAGCAATGGACTGCTAGACGTATAAGGGGAGTTGAACAACAGGTCCCGTTGACAGCTACGTTCGCGCTTCTACGGTTTGCAGCTCCTCCCAAGACTTTGCCACAGACGTGCATGCAGCGGTGGACGATCCCATTTCGTTGCAACCCATCTACCAAGTGGTCGGGTGCAATTTGCCAATTTTGCACCATAGGCGTGGCGAAACATTGCACTGACTGCTGAGGACGCTCGCGGTTCTAGGCGAGGACGCCACGAGGTGGCGGGTAAACATACGCCGGGATTAGCGCTCCGCGGCGAAAAGCTTGGGCGAAAGCTTCAAAGAACTGTCAATAGTCAAGAGAAATTACATTTCTAGTGAAGTGTTCAACATGACGGTCGGCGTGGAATATCGTGACAAGAAATGAAGAAGAAGAAAAAAACGCGTAAAGTCCATCGCCTACCATGTCCGATGGTACAGCAACCTTGGCGAACCTCCTGTCTCTTCGGCCTCGCCTCTAGTCCCCGCTTACGCCCTACACGAAGGATTCGCTTTATAGGCCTTGTTCCTATAACACGTATGTGCTCTATACTGTATTCTCTCGTCTCCTGCGTCTTACCTACGCGAGATGCAGCCCCTTCCCTACATGTACGTTGCCTGGGATGTTACCTGTCGGTAGCTATATTGTGCATAAGGTACTATATATCGGTTTGCTGATTCGTGCAAAGCTGCACGATTATGAGTTGTTGAATGGCTTCGAACGAACTATCACCGATAATTCAAGTTTTCTATTCTGGGTTATCCAGTACAGGAAACCTTTCAAAACGACCAGCAGCGCGGACTTGTGTACCGATGAAAGCGTCGGAGATGAATTTGGCAAAAGTGTGCGGCTGTTCCTCGCAATGGGTTGATCGACGTTACAGCTTTGTTACTATATCGAAGAATGTGACTTGGACGTATTTCAAAATACATATTGGTTAGGCAGAATCGGATGCGTGCGAGCCCATATGTCAGTCTCGACGAACTTGCCGCTTAGCAGTGTCGATACAATTTCAATATTAGGTACGCTCCGTTCCTCGTGTATACTTTCCACGCCTCTTTTGAATCATTGTGTCCTTCAATTTCGGGTCGATAGTCCCTATCGCTGTTTCCTTGGCAGATGCATGTCTGCTGATCGCAATCATGGAACCTACGCGCCTTGGCAATAGACATACCGTCTTGACAAGACTTGGTGTTAACCATAATGAGCAAGGCAGAGCGTTAAGCCGATCAAACAAGCGTCGTCCTTGGTGGTGTGGCAGAAGAAGGAAAAAAAAGGAGGTTGCACCTCCGCAACCAAAGGACTTAGCGCTCGGGCGACGCGCGAGCGAAGGCGCCCCACAGGCTGAACGAGGCGTCAGGCGAAACGTACGACTCCAACTGCTAAGGCTAGATCAAACTATGAAGCATAATAACAGTGGAAACCGGCAAAGCTTACGGGACTGGCGATTGAGCTTGGCCGGCCTTGTTGAATCGAGGGTGTTTGCCTGTCAGCTGACTTACCCGAGATGCCGGCTTTTGGTTCCCCCGATCTTGACGCGCGGTATACCCGTTTCAGCGATTTCCCCTCAATTCCGCGCCCCTCCCCGCCCCCCACGGCGGTAAGCCGAACCTCGAGACGTTATATCGATTGGTGCCCAGCTGTTTCAAGAGAGTAGAATCATGTCGCGAATTGATGGAGCAGAAGTTGCCAAGCACAGCACCAAGAAGGACTGCTGGATCGTGCTCGATTCGAAGGCGTATAACGTGACAAACTTTCTGCTCGAGCATCCGGGAGGCGCGCCCATTATTCTGAAGAATGCCGGATCGGTGAGTTTGCAACGAGAGAAGAGCAATGTGAGAGTTTATAAATATTCATGTTTTTGAGCAGGATGCGACGGTCGAGTTTGAAAAGTATCACCCGTTGAGCTACCTGGAGGACTACCTACCCAAAGATGCCTGCCTCGGGCCCATCGATCCAAACACCTTCGGCCAGTTGCGCCGAATCAAGAGCCAAGAAGTGACAAAGCCATCCGGCACCGACCCAGACTCCAATGAGATTCCGCATGTGAGCCTTTGCGTGTCTGCGACCGATTTTGAAGCGGTGGCTAAGGCGGTAATGCCTCACAAGTCATACGTATACGCCTCTGGATCCGCCAATACTGGTGCGTCCATCAAGGCCAACATCGATGACTGGAGCCGTATCAACTTCCGCCCCCGCGTGATGCGGGATGTGGGAGATGCAGATACGCGCCGCGAGATCTTTGGTCATAGCTCACCGTATCCGTTCTATATCTGTCCCATGGGGACAATGGGCGCCATCCACCCAGGCGCCGAGCCAGAGATGATACGAGGGGCAGTGCGCAAGGGCATACACGCAGTAGTCAGTACAGCGAGTTCGAAGAGCAGCGAGCAAATCATGCAAAGCTACAAGGATGAGCAGGGCCGGCTCGGTCATGGCAGTCCAACCCAGCTCTTCTACCAGTACTACATGCCCGTAGACAGGACAAAGGCCATTGAGCTCTTGCATATCGTCAAACGCTGCGGATACAAGGGGCTGTGGATCACGGTCGATGCGCCCATTTTGGGAAAGCGAACCGCGGATCGTTACTTGCAAGCTGAGGAAGCTTTTGCCGTGGGCCTTGCAGAGGAGAGCACCGGCGAGTGGGAAGCTGGGAGTGATAACGCTTTCGCGCCTGCGATGGGCGGACGCCCAGTTCAGGGTCAATTGAGCCCGCACTTGTCCTGGCACGATCTCGAGTGGATTCGCAAGGAATGGGATGGCCATGTCGTGCTGAAGGGTATCCAGTGTGCGGACGATGCAAAGCTTGCAATGGACTACGGGTGCGATGGTATCTTGCTGAGTAACCATGGCGGCAGACAACTCCATACCGCGCCCAGTGCACTCATGACGCTCCTGGAGATCCGGACGTATTGCCCAGAGGTCTTGACCAAACTCGAGGTCTTCCTCGACGGCGGCTTGCGAGACGGCAACGACGTCCTCAAGGCGCTGTGTCTCGGTGCAACTGCTGTCGGCGTTGGCAGGCCCTTTCTATATGCGCTGGGAGCGTATGGGGCCAAGGGTGTGGAGAGATGTGTCGATGGTAAGTTTGATCGATTTCCGGAATGATATAGTCAAGATCAAGATACTAATGCTCGGTAGTGCTGGCAGAAGAGGTGCAGACGGGCATGAGGTTGCTGGGCATCACCTCGTTGGATCAGTGTAGGCCGGACATGGTCAACGCAACGCGCTTGCTCAACGACATGTGGCGACCGGAACCATGGAATATGAAGAGCAAGCTGTAGTCGACCGTGCTTCGGAACCGGGCCAGGGCATGTTTTTTCCATACGCTGTCAATTGTTAGTTGTTATTTTCGCGTTGCAACGTATCATTATGTGATGCAGAAACTCATAGTCTCTGAGATACAATACTGGACCTCAATTTGCAAAACCAGCACTGCAACTTGCCGAGCTTTGATTTGTTGCTTGCAAATTCCGTTGATAATCCACTCACTGCTTTTGCCGGTGTTGCCAAGGCCGCCAAAAGCTACCTGCAAAATTCTTCTACCCCACCATCGCACCGTACACCTACTGCCCCTCAGTCCAAAATATGTTTCTGAATATAAATTCATAACTCGCCGCTCTCTTCATCAAACAGTAATAGGTGAGATGGCCGAGTTGGTTATGGCGCCAGGTTAAGGTTATCTTAACATCATTATTCCTGGTCACGAAAGTGGCGTGGGTACGTATTTCTCCGCCTATTCTTGGATCCATACGGAAGGCTAATCGAGGTATTAGGTTCGAGTCCCACTCTCATCAGCATTCGTCTGGCTCTGTTCAGATACTCCAGGTTCTTTTTTTGCTACTTTTTGCAAATGTAGTTCTACGATGTCGTGTTTTTGTTATTAGGAATAAATAGGCCCTTTTCTGCTCCCAAGTCCTACCGCTCTCATCATCTTCGTCTGGTTTTCAGATATCGCAGTTTCTTTTTTGCTACCTTTTATAAACCTAGTTCTATAATATAAGTATTTTTGTTATTAGGAATAGGCCCCTTTCTACTCTTAAGTCCTACCGCTCTCATCATCTTTGTGTAGTTTCTAGGTTCTTTTTTTTGCTTTTACATCCCACACTCATCAGGCTCCTTTTGCCGTTGAGTACTGCTCTCGTTTTTGCTATCAAAGATGGCCAAGCAGTAGCCCCACTGTGGATGAGACCTTTTGCACCAAGGATGTGCAGTTGAGGGCTCCAAGAGGCATTCCCGTGTCTGATAAAGTCCTTAGATTACTATATACTTACAGCAGAGCTCATCTATGCACACAGGACGCACATAGAGCCAAAGCCAACCCCCACCCTCACATCCCTATGCCAACTACTCTGCGTCATCTCCTAGCCCGCTTCTCCAAGAACCACAGGCGGACAAAATAAAACACTAGGCCGCATATCCAAATGGCCACAAGTATAGCAGCCTGTATGGGCGCAAAAACAGCGCCTCTTACCACCACAAAGCCACTAATGACAGCAAACAATATCGGAATGACAATCGAGGGTTTCACTGGCCGCGGCAGATCTGGTTCCCGGAAACGCAGGATGATGGCACCAAGTACTGTGAGGAAGAAGAAGGCGTATTCGGCAAGCCCGTTGAGCGTCAGGAGAATGCGCATATTGCCAAGCAGGATGTATACCGCGGATAGAACGGTGTTGAGGATGAGAGCATTGCTAGCTAGAGTTAGATGTGAGTTTGACGAACATGCCTAGAATCACTTACATTGGTGATTCACCATTATCCATGGCCGAATCTGCAGATTCGCTTCCTTCGCTAGCTCTGCTGAGCTTAAAAGTACCAATAGACCCTACGGTCCCCAGTACGTGCGGAAACCAGTTGTTGTTCGATGCTGCGACTGTCATTCTTCCCGCAACGAACGAATTGCCGAGCGCTGATCCTGCAATGACAAGGCAGATCAGCGCTGTGGCGAAGTAGGCAACGGATTTGCCGAGAAAGTATGTGACTGCGGTCTGGTGGGAGTCAACGCGGGCATTCAATGTGCCGGGATTCTTCAGGAAACTTACCACTGCAGCAGCATCGGTCGTTGATACTACTTCCCAAGGAAGCAGCACGTAGTAAACAGCATTTGCTGCGACATAACACAGGATGATAGTTGGTATAGCCGTGTTAATGGAGAGGGGCAACTGGCGGCTGGGACTTCGCAGTTCGGCGGCGACGTAGTTGGCTTTGTCCCAGCCAGAATATGCCCATAACGCTCCGTATAGGGCCGTGCTGTAGAAACCGAGTGACTCCCACGTGCCAACTTTCGTCCAGTCGAACCGAGAGCCGTCGGGTAGTACGGTATCCCTTGGCGAAAACCAGCTGCGTTGGTGCCAGTCGCCGCCCCCAAGGTCCTTGCTCTTTCCAACAAATACGAAGACTACCACAAGGCCAGCTACTATGAGGAGTAGTATCGTCAGCAGCTTGACTGCAACGAAAAAGCTAGACAAGCGAGTACTTGTTTTGGTACTGATGGAGTTCAGTGTCGTTACACAAACCAAAACAAGCAACGACAACAGCTTATGTGTCATGGGTGGGTCAGGCTCATTCACACCCAAGCTGGAGTATATAGACTCGACAAACACAATGCTAAGAATAGCAAGTGTAGCTGGCATAGTCGCAACGACCCACGACCAAGCAGCCATGTATCCAAATACATCGCCATAGATGTACGTAAGATAAGGTTGGATTCCACCTTCGCCTGGAAATGCGGTACCCAGCTCCGCCATGGTGAGCGCGCCGGTCCATGCCAGAATACCGCCAACCAGCCAGATGATGAGTCCTGCGCCGGGCGAGGGAACGTTTGCATCAATGGGACCGGGTGACGAAAAGACTCCGGAGCCGATGACGATGCTTATCAAGAGCGCAAAACCGTCTAGGGCACCGAGATTGCGCGCAAACGTACTTCGAGGCGCCGTAGTTCCCTCATGCTCTTCATCTGGGGCATAAGAAGTGGTCGACTCTTGACGCAGGAGGGGTGCCGTCTCCGAAGGCGCCATTGTCGGGATGGCAAGGTGCTGAGGGTTGCCCAGCTAAATCGCTGCGTTTGCCGAGGTGACTGCTTATCAGTGTGGTTTGTAGCTTTAGCTTCTTCAACCCTTGATTGTCGGCGCGTTGGATGTCGCGCACGTGTTTGGCTCTTTTCTAATGTTAATTCAGACGCATGAAGACATTTAGAAGTAGTGTGGAGAGGGAAGCAATCGTTCATCCGATCCCGCTACCACGCGACGCGATCGCGTCAGAATGAAACCATGTTACGTCATCCCCGAGTATTCAAAAGCACCACTTCCTAGTTGGCACCATGAGTCAAAATGGCTCCCCATTGCCAGACTCTTACGATAAAAAAACTCCCCAATAGAACAGGAAAAAGGCTTGGTATGCAGATTGCCGAACGCTACGTGATGTTGCATATTGCAGCCTGAGCTTTCCTCTTTACGACCATGATGCCTTGAACTGTATCCTCAAATCAGGCTGCTGTGCGTTCTACCTGCACACCAAAGCAGTTGCATTCCGCGAGATCTGATTCCAGCTTGAATACAAGAGATAGCCATATATGTGGCTACAGACCGCCAATGCACCATGGTTTTTGCACCTCTACCACTGATCCCTTGGGATAAATCCTCACTTCTCTCTTCCAAAACGTCGTCCGGCTCGTGCATTTCTGTCCAGCGTACAGCTATAGATCTTTTTGCTCTTGGCTACCCTGAATACGCGAACCAACTCATCAACGCTCTGTGGGAGTACGGCCACGGCTTGGAATTCGACTACGCATTCGGCAAAGATACGTTGAGATGTCTATACAACGCGTGGGATGCAACCAATACAATGCCGTCGTTTGTCCAGAACCCTTCCCCAGAAAAGATCTTCAATGGCTACGTTCCGGGGGAAGAAAATGCAACGTGGCAGAGGACAGTGGTTGAAGGTTGGACCGAGGGGTTTCCAAAAGATATGCGAGAGAGATTACTAGAAGGAGCTCTGCGCACTGAAGATTTGGATATCGCAAAGGAAAGTCTGACGGCTCTCTCCTATGATAAAACGCATGTGCTCAAGACACAGTGCTTTACCGTCGGGGCAGTTGTGGAGGTTGCAATGTTGGCAGGCAAGGAAAATGTAGCGAAGGAGTTGGTGCAACACGAGGTGGCAGAGGCCTATCGTCAGCTCCAAGAAAAGAGTAGCGACAAATATTCAGGAGAATATGAGCTCCAGAAATGGAAAGACAAGCACTTAGGCCTATCCTACTCACCACACATATGGAAGATCCTCAAGGATGTTGCACTGGGGAAGATTCTCCGAATCGACGAGGAGGCACTCGGGGATTTCGTCCGCGAGGGGTGCGAGCTTATCAAAAAACGATTCACTCATGGGCCTGACCGTCCTTATGCAGATAAGTCGATACACGAACTGCTTCAAATTATGGACAAGAGTTACATTGCAGCGCGTAAACTCGACCCTGACTCGGGTCGAGTGATGAGCGTAGCTATGGATGAAATACCAGACACGTTCTTACGACCTGGTGTTACTGATACGCAGATCGAAGAGCTTGAGAAGCGGTTGTCACAAGACCCAGCACCAGATGCTGAAGACGACAAACCAATGTTACCTACCGGGAAGCTGCCCGCGGATTACAAGGAGTTTCTGCGCGTATCAGACGGGTTCTATCCTGAGAATAATCCTGTTTCTGGATTGTTATACAGCCACGAAGAGGTTGGTACCGCAGATTGCGCATTTCTACATGAGGATAGCATGGATCTAGGATTCTCGCTTTTCCCCTACGATTATACATCGATAGAAGGCATCGATAACATAAAACTTGGTCATTTTGACTGTTTCGCCATTGGTATCGGCGGCGACGAAGGAGTCGTCATCCTCATCCCTCCTACTTCGGTAAAGCCAGCCGTTGACGCCTTCGAAGCTGCATACGCCGGTGCAAGCGAGAGGAACAAGCGATTGTACGAACGGGGAGCGCTGGACTTGTATGGAGGGATAGATGAATTGAGGAGGTTGGAGTGGCTGTGTATTAAGTGGGAGCATTGGAACACAGACCAGGAGACTTGGGGTGGGTTCAGGGCACATTTAGAGTACTGTGTTGATGTAGCAGTCAAAGAGAGGAAGGAGATTGAAGAGAGAGCCGAGAAAAGAGAGCAGGAGCGTAGGCTGAAAGAGGAGATTGGACAGGCGGACGAGGAAAAGAAGGAAAAGAGAAAACACGACAGTTCGAATGATGCAAAGCCAAACAAAGCCACCAAGGTCGATGTAGTTGAAATCTAGGCCAACACTTTACCTAAAGAACCAGGATGCTGTTATGGAAGCATATAATTGACGTTGTTGCCTAGCGCCACTTTCACTATGCAGTAAAAGGATCCTTTACTGGAGCTCATATCCACGCAGTAATGACGAAGATGAAGATGTAGCTTTTGCTATTACATCATGTTGTGGTTGTGGCTGTTCTGCCGCAATATGAATTTCATTATCGTCACTTTTCGTGAGGGCTCGCCCTTACCTACCACGAGATCTAGAGCTTTGCTTTTTTCCGGCTACCAGATCCTGCTCGTGTTTCGCTACACTAACTTGGCCTCGCACATTGCAATAACTGTAAGAGTCTCTGCCAATGTAGGTTGGACAGTACGTAGAAGAAAAGGAGTTCGGACTAGTGATATAGGAGTTCACGACACATGGAGATAGATACGTAACATGGTATCCATTCGCCACCTGTCCAGTCGCAACGTCTTGGTAAAGCCCGGAAACCTGTTCGCTGGCACCTACTGCGGTGCACTGACACATGTGTATTAAAAAGGCGGGGAGGTTAAGCTTAAATGCTTAGTGCCTTGACAATCTAATGACGTTAAGTGGAACCTATGGCTTTGCACCTTAGCGTGTCCACAAAGAGACTAGCGCCGCCCATCATCATGGCGACGTCATCCCTCTGGGAGCTTGTACTTTGTTTGCACGCCTCTTAAAGTCTGGATCCCTTGTCCATCTCTCTCCCATCCCACATTACCATTCTGCAGATACCCAATTGTCTCCAATTGCATTCGGATTCATTCTGAACTTTGCCAACTCACAGCCTCATCCCATTAATTCACCATGTTTTCAAGACAAGCAACACAGAATGCACGTTTCGCAGCTCGCTGTGCACGCCGCCCAGCTGCTAGAGTAGCAAACCCTCAATTCCGCAGCCAAAAGCCTCGCTTCCAGTCTACAGAGTCAGCAAGCTCTGGCAATGCAGGTGCCGGTTCACATGCAGCAATCGGTGCCGCCTCTGGTGCCGCTGCCGCTGTGGCCGTTGGATACATCTTCTACAGACAATCAGGTGTCCGCGATGTCGTTCAGGCTTCCAAGACAGCCAAGGGCTATGTCAGCTCGGCCACCAACAAGATCAAGGAACAAACACCCGAGCCTAACGAGGCACTGCAATGGCTGCGACAGGCCGCTCAGAGTTATGCTACCTTCATTCCTGGCGCAAAGAGCTACGTAGACTCCGCCTTTGATGACCTCGATGCCATTCGGGCCAAGCACGGCAGCGAGGTTGACCAGATTGTGCGTGAAGCATACGACGAGATGCGACAGGTCCTCGGCAACGGCGACATGAGCCTCGTAACCGCACACAAGACTTGGGACGTCATCACAAAGCACATGAGCCGCATCTCAGAGCTCGCTGGGGATGCTTCGCAGCAGATCATGGACAACCACCCTCAGCTCAAGGAGAAGTTGGGTGGTAACATCGATAAGCTCAAGGAGTACGGTGACAAGTACGGCCCTGAGGCCAAGAAGGAGGTCGACAGGACATGGCAGCAAATCAGCGACGTCGTCAAGACTGGCATGAGCGCGTCAAACATTGAGAAGATTAGAAACATTGTACAAGAGAAGGTTGAGAAACTGAAGAAGATGGGTGACGAGGCGTGGAACAAGGGTATGGAGCAGGCCAAGCCCTACCTCGACAAGAACCCTCAGGTCAAGAAGATCATCGAGGAGAACGCTGATGCGCTGAAGGGAGGAAATGTCCAGGAACTATACCAACGCGTCAAGTCTGCCGTTGAGAAGGGCGATACCGGTGACCTGGAGGAATACGTCAAGAGTGCTGCAAACAAGGCGAAGGACTCAGGTTTCGGCGACTACGAGCAATATCTGAAGAAGATTCCCGGCGGTGACCAGATTCTTCCCAAGTTGAGCCAGCTCCAAGAGGCGGCACAGAAGCACGGTGATGAGGCACAGAAGATTCTCAAGGACACTGTCTCGGAGATCTCGGAAATCTTGCAGAAGAAGAGCGACGAGGCATCCAAGTTGGCGAACAAGGCCAAAGAGGACAGCAAGAAATAGACGCCATCACTTTTGTGATCTGGGTTGAGAGGGCGTGATACGACTATTTGATCTGTATAATGATGCATGATTAGCGTGGACTGTACGCATAGCGAAAAGTTTCAATGACTAGATAATCCAAATCTCCCGAGTGGCTGGCACCTGTCGGCACACAAAATACAAATATTTACTAAGAATCCAACTTGATACTAATGAAAGTGATGTGTGGTTCCAAGTTGCTAAACAGGAACAGCTCCAAGTCACATCTGAGAATGCACGCCCGCAATCTCCTTGCCCTGTTGGATGATGAATCGCCTCCAAACGATGACAGACACCGTCATTCTCCTTGCTTCCTTAAGCTAGTAATAGCTGCCCGTATCTATGTCCTTGAGCCGTACCGCACCACCGTTGACAAGCCTCACAGTGACCTCAACACCTCTCCCCTCCAAAGCATTCTCAGCGGCTTCCATGACAACACGACCCATGTGCCTGTCCACCTTCTCCCTCCTGAGCCTGCATGCCTTTACATGCTTCTTCCAATCCGGGACCGCGCACTTGATCTCCAACGTGCGCAGGGCCGGCAACCTGTGAAACCCAGGGTTGTACACCGACAACGGCACCTCAATCTCAGCAAGCGGTACATCATCACCCAAGACATAGGCGCGCATGCGAGCATACGCCTTGAAGGCGACCAGATGGCCCAGATGCATGAATATGCTGAGCGTGCGCAGGCCGACGAGTTGCGGCACGAGCAGGCACTCCAGACTGCTGTAGAGCCAAAAGTTGGAGTCGTCCAGGACCATGTCTGCGAGGCTGGCGCGCGCAACCGGGCCGATTTGGTCGAGGAAATGGCTGTACGAGCTCCTGTTTGGGCCGACGATGTGGAAGACGTGGTGGGCGAAGAAGTAGCTGCGGTACTCGCGGTGCAGCTCGCGGTTCGCCCAGGACATGTTGAGGAGCTGGGTGACTTGGCTGTCTGGCTTTGGGTTTGGTTTCTGATTCGGTGGTGGGAGTGGCCGGGCTTTGGGAAGCAGGTGATGTAATGTCATTGGGTAGACCATGATTTTCTCTCCAGCTGGAGCGGAGCTGTGATGGTGGACGACGACGAGGTTGTTCTTGTCGAGCAGGTAGCTGTATATCTTGTTGCGGATCTCACCGGGAAGGTCGAAGAAGGTGCGGCGCTTGGTGTCGGTCGTGTTTTCAATGTGGGGATTTGCACTGCCGTGCTTACTTTGTTCGACCAGGACGTGGATGATTTCCCACTTTTCAGTCAGACGGCTGACGTTGAGGCCTTGGACACGGGCTTGCTTTCGTAGTTGAGCTACAGTGCACTTTTGCATATGGGTATCTTTGAGGCGTTGAGAAAAGGTGATGTAGGGTTGAGAGACAATGATTGGTTTCGAGGCTGGCATTCTGGCGACGGCTGGAGATCCAGAGGCCCTTGGCGTGAACAATCTTTTGTATGGACAGAATAAAGTGGATATTGGCTGTCTGGGCTACTTGGTAGTTGTCGAGTGCTTCAAAGAAAAGTGGATATGGAGAGCCAAGATGATGGCTTATATAGTTGGGAGCACTTATTGAGAGGCAGCCTGGGGCTAGCAAAGGTGAGAGAGATCCCACAGAACGCAGGTGAGTTTGGGAATAGCGGATTATCATTCCTTTCCACTTACTGGCCATTTGATGACTTGTGATAACCTTTAGCCCACGAAGTGCCTTTTTTGCGAAAGAGATAATAGACTGTAACATCACTCATTTACACGCTGCAGTGAAGCCGTAAGACTGTCGTCATGCTTGCTCGTTCCAAACGACTTACAACGGCGTCACTCGCAACGAGAGAGTCAAATACCCCGAGATTTGGCGATTTGGCCAATGCGCAGACAATGACCACACGCATTATTTCCTGTTCTACCGACGGTAACTCTGGTGTAGTGTATTTCCCACCTTTCTTGGCGGGTTCTTTCTATGAAATTATTCACTCCGCACGCTAGGATCTTGGATATTGATGTACTGAATGTATCGGCAAAAACTAACCTTGGACTTTGGAAGTTGGAGTACGCATACAACTGACTACAGCATTGTGCCGAGCTTGTCTCTTGGAACACAATCCATAGCAGACTGTGTTTGGAGCCTTGTCCGTTGGACCGCACAACCGCCGGGTGGTTGGCAGAGGACCTAACATTTGTTAGTCAGCCGAGAAAAGCCGAGATGATGTGCTAGATGCACGGGTCCTCCCTAGTGCTTTCTCGCCGCGACTTGAACTGCTCCTGTTTTCTTACGCCAGGTTGCGTTTATATTGAAGGATAGTGATTGCATATACGGTGCTTTGCTTCTGTTGATCGCAAGCAATTAGACTTCTCTGTTCAGAAGTATGAATAAGAGAACCTGCCTGTCAGGCTACGGTTTAAGGCCGTTTTTTTTTGAGACGGTAAGATCAAAATGCGGACACTGAAGAAAAGGTTCCGTAAGATTCATCTGAATGGTAGTGCGTGTGTTGCGATCGTCCGCCTCATGTGCGGGCGCCCCCACGACGGCCCGATGCCGGTAGTCGACGTCTTAAGTGG
>Ga0265797_10005646_pt1 | contig 18136 bp, 17 predicted proteins | sample P2T30metagenome_FD_192433 | JGI IMG/M metagenome (GOLD analysis project Ga0265797, IMG submission 192433) | Plant litter microbial communities from East Loma Ridge, Irvine, California - P2 T30 | ecosystem: Environmental > Terrestrial > Plant litter > Unclassified | place: USA: California... | reverse complement strand
AACGCTTATCTTAACCTCACATTCATCTCTTTACCCCTAAAAACACCAGAGCTCTCAAACTCCGATCTCTCATCTCTCATCCCTCCTCAGTCCTCCGCCTGCAACCTCTCCTCAATACTCTCCACCTCCTCCGCATCCCCAATCTCAATAATCCTCCCGGCCTCACTCTGGTTCCTCATCAGCTCTTTCGCTCCCGCGTACAGCATGCGCGTCTCCTGGTTGCACGTCGCCGGCAAGTACGCCAGCATCACATACGGCACGCTCAAGCGGCCCGAAGCCAGCGTCAGCGGGTACGAGAGGAGCACGAAGCGCGGCGCGTTGTCGGGCAGGTCGTCGCTGAGGTCTTGCATGTTGTTGTAGATGCCCGAATCGGGTTGGCGGTGGATTTCGAGGGTGGATTTCGAGATCTGGTCTTCTTTGGCGAGGGGTGGATTGGTTAGTTTTGGTATGGTTTTTCTGGTTTGCCTGGGTGGAATCCTTTTCTACGATCCTGGAGGGATCATGTCGGTTGTGGTGGTAGCTCACATATGACTGCTTGAGGGTCTTTGGCGCGCGAGGTGCTTAGGCGGAACTTGCGGAGGGCATCTTTGGTTTCTTGCGAGAAGGTGTAGAGGCGGGATTCGGAGGCCTGTTGGGCATGGCTGGTTAGATCGAAGGTGATCATATATTGTTAGGTGGATGTATGCTGACCATTTTGGCGGAGTTTGTCGATCTCGCAAGATATGTGAGACTTGTGTGTTGTGGTATTGCTCTACTGTTGTTACTTCTACTCCAGCTCTTGCTTGCGTCTGGTGGGTCGGGCGATGGAAGTGGGATGCTTGCAGATGGCTCGAGCCCTCTCCCCCACACTCTGTAGGTTGACTACATCATCGATTGATGTCGCGATGCCGGCCCTGCTAGAAACAGTGCAGCTTCCGCCTTTTCGACGATATCCGAACATCTTCAACTCTTCTACCACCAGCGTTGTCACATGTTTTCTCGACTGAATCAGGTGGCCAGACATTTCGCGCGTCCTTTGCCCAATTATCTTCACAACTCTGCCTTCGCCGGATCAGCAGCAATGGCTCAAGAACGCAGCAAGAGGACGATCAACACTGCAGCATGTCTGATCATTGGAGATGAGGTCCTTGGTGGAAAGGTAAGTGAGAATGTTTTAACATACCTTCGGATATATCTTATTAGACAAGATACTAACTCTCTTCCCAGACAGTAGACACCAACTCCGCCTACTTCGCAAAATACTGCTTCTCCCTCGGCATCAACCTCAAGCGCATCGAAGTCATCGCCGACGACGAGAGCGAAATCATCGAAGCCGCCCGCCGCATGTCCGCCAACTACGACTTCGTCGTCACCACCGGCGGCATCGGCCCCACCCACGACGACATCACCTACCAGAGCATAGCGCGCGCCTTCGACCTGCCGCTTGTCCTGCACGAAGTCGCCTACGAGAAGATGAAGAAGCTGAGCAGGCCGCACCCGAGCAATCCCACTTTCGACTGGAACGTCGACTCGCCGGCGCGCAAAGCCAAGCTGCGCATGATCGAGCTCCCGTATAATAAGGATTTGCCGGATGAGGAGCAGGTGGTGTTTGCGTCGGAGGATCTTTGGGTGCCGATCAATGTGGTCAATGGGAATGTTCACATTTTCCCGGGCATCCCGCGACTATTTGAGAAGATGCTCACGGGTCTGAAGCCTCGCCTGCTTCCTAGGCTGACGGATCCGGAGGGCAAGGGTGTGCACAGGATCTTGTTCAGCACGCCGATGGCGGAGAGCGAAGTTGCTGGCTTTTTGACGGAGTTGTCTGAGAAAGTAGAGTCCAAGGGTGTCAAGGTCGGCAGCTATCCCAGGTGGGGCAAGAGCAACAACACTGTCACACTGGTGGGCAGAGATCAAGAGTTCATGGAGAGCCTGGTCGCAGAAGTCGAGCAGGGCGTCAAGGGAAAGAGGATACAGACCGAGGGTGAGGACGATGATTCCCAGAGTGACAAGGACGCGTAGGTGTAATTTAACAAAGCTAAACTTCTGAATGTAGGGTATTCTCGCAAGCGCAGACGGCACGAGTGAATCCGGAGCCTGCACAACCAACTCAGGTGTCGGGCGCGTGCCTAGTACGCTGCGAGCTGCCTGCATTACTCTTCTGTGATGATTTCCCTCCACTTGCCCGCCTCCAGGGAAAGCCAGGCATTTAGCCATGGTACTTGCGTGTTGACATTTCGGCACTGTTGCGTTCTTGCGGAGTGAGTAGCCCTCCGACATCTTGGAAGCTCACTTCGAACTCTCTGATGTAAGTGATGCTTTGGTCAGAGTGCTTCGAGTTGACGAGCGATGGCCTCTGTGCTCTGTTCTGGGTAGGGACGTGTTCCGCACTCGCGAAAGTGATTCCTCGTTCTGGATGAATGTCCAGTCTGTGGATGCTATGACCTCTATCGCGATCCCATCTCAAGTGGCGAGGCGTAGTTGCACTCCACTCTCTGTGTGTCGTTGGCCTTGTTATGGGGAGAATGGACGCTTTGGGTCGGCCCAGGATGCCGCTTGAGAATACTGAAAAGAAAGGTTTGGCGCAGGGTACGGTGGCTGAGATTACGCTCACTTGGCAGGCGAGTATTGACATGACTTGCAATCGGACTATGGAGTTTGATGGGTTGGCGTTGAAGACGCTCGAGTGCATGGGTCGGAGTCGTGAGGCGCTGGGAGCGATCAAGAGGAGACGGAGTGCAAATGCGATTACAACTTTTGCTTTCGTCTTCAATGGCATGTTGATGTCCTAAACCAAGTGGATCGCGCCGGCGAGTATGGAAAATTCAAGGATCCAGGATGTGACGGCGGTGGCGAGCCTATGGCCCCACTGCGCAATGTTAACATCTTTCCATTTGCTGGTCTCAAGGACATACAAAACATACTCGATCGTAGCAGACATTATGCGGCGAAGTATCCCACGGACGCGGATACTTGCACTGGAACACCGTCGAAATCTGCGCCTGCAGCATCCACATCGTCATGGCCGCCATGAGCCCGTATGCGACCGCCAAATGCTCTCGCGTCTTCGTCATCCGCGCCAGCATGAAGCACGCCGACATCTTGGAAAAGTAGCCCGCGAGATTGAGGCACAAGCCATTCACCCAGCCGACGATTGCCATGGTGTTCTTGTCCGCTGGCGAGAAGTGCCGCAGCGCAGATCCGAACCCGAGGAAGATTTGCACGACGACGACGGTGGAGTAGACGAGGCCGAAGAATGTGCTTAGTGCGCAGGCCCAGTCGTCTTTGCCGAAGGGGCCGTTGACTTTGAGGCGCAGGAATAGCCGGATGCCGAAGACTAGGATGAGGTAGAAGGCGGAGGTTAGGGCGAGGAGGAGGAGGTATGCTGGGCCTGGTTCCAGGTGGAATATGGGCATTATTAGGCGGTGCCTCTCGCTCGAGGGCTGGAATTCATTGGGTTGCGTGCATGTTCCGCTGAAGTTTGTTACGCAGGTGAGAGGACCGCCGGGAGCCATGTCGTAGGCAAGATGGTATACATGGAAGGTGGGATATTAGAGCATGCCGTGAGAATGCGGTATGCCGGCAGACGAGAGCCGGATCGAGCGATGTCTAGGTATGCCGATAGACGAGATGCCAGGCGAGCATCCATGTCAATATCTTGCAGAGTGAGGTAGTTGCGTGTCGATGCCGACTCACGCTGGCAAGCACACTCACACTCGGGCCGAGTGTGTCCCTACCTTGCCGTATCTCTGCGGACAACACATCTCATACATCCTTTTATCTTCGTTCAAGACACTATCGCCACCAAGATCGCAAATTCCTATCCTCAACTAGCTCATCCTAACCAAATCATCATCCCTCATCGCTCCTACCGTCCGAATGACCATGTCCACAACGAGCAGTCGTCTGGAGCTCGGTCTCGAAATGTCAAGCGGCAGTATTCGAAGAGTGCGCTCACCTCCTTCGCCTCTTTCACCCTTGTCGCCTCGCTCGCCCGTCCGGGATTTGTTCGATGGCCGCGTTGACCGCGACTATTTTGGCCAGAAGGACGATGTATCCGATATGAAGGTCAGTACCTCGAATCTTGTGCAAACATATCAAGTTCTCGATCATTGACTGTCATGCGCAGCGCATGGGAAAGTCGCAGCGCCTTGTGCGAAAGTTCGAGATGGTTTCAACGATTGGCTTCACCTCATGTGTGATGGGGTATGTGAAGAGTGCTGCCACGAGTGGTCGCGCAGGAATACTAACTTCTCGTCTGTCCAGTACCTAGGAGGTTCTTTTAGCCACCAGTGGAGTCTGTCTGAAAAATGGAGGACTTGCTGGCCTTTTCTGGTCTATGGTCTGGGTCACATGTGGTCAATTCTTTGTGAGCTTCTTTCCATATTCTCCTGGCACCATCGTTCAGCTCTTTACGAACATCCGCAACGTCTATCATTTGAAGTCGAGTTTCTTGCTGATGCCTCTAGGTGGTACTCTCTCTTGCCGAGCTGGCCTCGTCTGCTCCAACAGCAGGTGGACAATACCATTGGATCTCCGAATATGCTCCAGCGAAGTGGCAGAAAGTGCTGTCGTATTGTTCCGGATGGCTTTCGATGGTTTCGTGGCAGAGCATGGTTGTTATTGAGTGCTACGCCATATCCGACATCATCCAAGCTATGATCCTACTAGTCGACACGTCCTACGTTGCAACAAGGTGGCGAGGGACGCTACTCACGATGGCAGCCGCTCTACTTGTTTCGACTTTCAACATCGTTCTGGCAAGCCATCTCAGCTGGTGCGAAGGTGTCTTCGCCACGATACACTTCTTCGCTTTCGTTCCAGTCCTGTTCGGTCTCGTGAACATGGCGCCGAAGCCATCAGCAACAGAGGTTTTTCGGCACTTCACTCAGACTGGTGGTGCCTGGCCAGACACAAGCCTCGCATTATTCGTTGGTCAGGTCTCCAATCTCTTCGTCATGCTTGGCAGTGATGGCGTTGCACATCTGGCCGAAGAGATTGAGGATGCTGGCGTCGTTCTGCCGCAGTCCATGCTCTGGAGCTACTATGTCAACGCTCCGCTAACCCTCCTCATGGTTGTGGTATACTGCTTCAGCATCACGTCTGTTGAGAAGTAAGAGTACCGCCATACTTCATGGTCTCACTACTTTTCCATCTGACACGAATACATCTTCCAGGGTCCTGTCGATCCCGATGCCATTCGTTCTCGTTTTCCAAGACGCTTTCGTGGACACAGACCCTACTGTCGCCTTCACCACAGTAGTCCTGTCTCTCATCATCGTAGTCGCAGTCAGCTCACTCGCTGCAACTTCCCGCTTGGTCTATGCATTTGCGTAAGGGCTCATCAATTGTTCTCCAGCTCCGCCGGCATGAAACTAACAAGATTCCAATTGACAGCCGCGACAACGGTCCTCCGTATTCAGAATGGCTTGCAGTCATCAGCCCTCGACTCGACGTTCCCGTCAACGCTATACTGCTGACCCTCTTCTTCACTTGCTGTATGTCGTTGATCAACCTCGGGAGCAAGGTTGCCTTCGAAGCGATGCTCAGCCTGGCCACTGTTGCACTCATGGCGACCTACATCATCTCGATCGGATGCGTGCTCCTCAAACGACTCCGTGGCGAGGATCTCCCTTCGGCTCGCTAGTCACTTGGCCGATATGGGCTCGTTGTCAATATCATCGCTTTGATATACACCAGCTGGTCGGTGAGTTGATAGTCCGTCCGCCACGACGTTTTCGATCAGCAAGCTCATATTACCTACAGTTCTTCTGGGCTTTCTGGCCCTCTACCTACCACATCGACAGCTCGACGTTCAACTGGGCATGCCCGCTGTTCCTCATCTTTCTGGGATGTGCGCTTCTGACGTTTCGTTACCACGGTAGACACGCCTATGGAGGTCCGGTGACCATCACAGATGCCTACACTCCCGAGGTACAGCATTGATCGCAAGTTGTGAAAGATGATACATTCATATTCGCGATGGGCTATGCTAGACAACTAATCTACTCACTTTCATCGCCGAATCCGGTCATCGAGTTCCGTTGTTTAATCGTACAGTCGTTACTCAGCGTTGACATTCAAAGTGTCATATGCAAGCCAGCATACGTGAAAGTACATGACTGAGCAACCACAAGGTATAGCTCAGCTATGATACAATAGCCGTGCCTGAGTTCGGAGTCAGGTTGCCGGTCGAAGTCTTCTGCTTCTTCGACAGCGGCATCATCTCCTCTGCGGGCGTCTCAGCCTCAGAGATGGTGACCGGAGTGCCGTTACCAGTCTCCACACCTTTACTTTCGAGACCGGCCGCAGCCTCTCTCACAGCCGCCGATGCCTTCAGGAATTTGCTGTACTCTTTCTCAATGAAGGCTTTCTGCTTCTGGACGAACTTGTAGTCTCCAGCGCCCTGCTTCCAGTCTTCAACACATGCCTGGCACTCCACGAACCAAGCGTTGTTGGTGTAGTAGTCCAGCATGTCGAACTCCGGGATACTGTCGTTGATCAGATTGACAGTGTCCCAGTCCATGCAATCTTCGCAGAAGCCCTTCTCACACCAGCGGCAACGGTAGATCAGTCCTCCGGCCTCTGCTGTCTTCTTCTCACAGTCGAAGCACTGGTGTTGGGAGCAGCGCATCTGACCAGTGGCCGAAGTTGACTTCGCCAATATGTTCTTGTCGAGACACTTGCTGTGGTATGAGCGAGGGCAGCCGCTGCACAAGACCAAGCTGCCACCGTCCCAGCAGACCTGACAGTGCTCCTGGTTGTTGATCGGTTCTTTCTTTTCCCTCTTCGGCTCAGCCAGGCGAGGATCTTTACCAGCGAGCGTGGGCACAGCTTCCCAGTCGGCGCAGCCCATGCTCTCTTTGCTGATGGCATACCCTCCCACCATGACCGTAGTGTTCTTGTTCAGGCGACGATCAGCGCGAGACAGGACATCAGCGTTCTTAGCGCTCTTAGCGTCTTTCTCGAGCTGCCGATGGTGCCTCTTGCCATCGAAGATAGCCGTTTCCACTTTCTCTACACTGTTCAACCAGGCCTCTTCATCGACCTCAGCCTTTGTTTCGCCGGTAGAAGCTGCGACGAGCGGATCGTGAGGGCGGTCTCTGCATTTTTCAAGTGTCGTCTGCCAATCCCAGGTAAGCATTTCGTTCACGTCAACCTCAGGCGCTGACAGTGTCTGTGCACCTCGGCGCAGCAATGTCTTGAGTTCTGATGTATCGAGCTGTGGCTTGTTGTCCTCGTTCTCGTCGTTCGGGCCTCGCTTGCGCTTCTTTTGCTGCTGCTCAACAGTGTGCACATTGCGCATGCTCTCGGTGATTTTGGCGGACAGGTATAGCTTCTTGCGAATGCGGCCCATCATCTGCTCCTCGACTGTGCCTTGAGTGCAAAGCTTGTAAATGGTCACTTTCTGGGTTTGGCCAATGCGGTGCGACCGAGCCTCTGCTTGAAGGGTGACTTGCGGGTTCCAATCTTCATCCATGAAGATGACATCCGTCGCAGATGTGAGATTGATGCCAAGCCCACCTGCTCTGGTCGAGATGAGCATAATGCGGAATTCTGACTTCTGGTCATTGAACATGCGGATGGTCAGGTTTCTCTTGGCACGATCGGTGCTGCCGTCAAATCTGAGGTGGCGGAGCATGCGAGGATCGCTCACACTGCCCATGAACTCCAAAAGCTCCTCTATCATATCGAGCGTCCTGGTCCATCCTGAGAATATCAGGACCTTCTTGCGGTTCTTGACCACAAGCTCTTGCAGAATCTTTTCCAGTACGATGAATTTGCCAGATGCGATGCGGACATGATTGCCGATCACATAGGGGTCAGGCCTCGAGCCTGGCAGTAAGTACGGGTGAGTGCACGCTTTGCGCAGCTGCAGAACAAGCACCATAAGTTTCTGATACTCATTGCGTTGTTTGTCGTCTGCTTTGAGCACTTTGGTCACGATCTGCTTGCTCTCTGCCCAGACATCTGTGCCATCAGATGCACGTGCTGCCTGTTCAAGAAGAGAAAGCTCCTGGTCTTTCACCTGTTCCTCTTTGATGTCTTGCTCTGCCTTGCCCTTTGCGCCTCGGAAAAGATCCTCGAGAAGCAAGTTGTCGGCTTTGGTCAGAAGACGAGTATACCAGAATCTCTGCATCGGCGTCAGAGGGACGAAAAGTAGCACTTCCTCCTTTGGCGGGAGGCCGAGGTCGACACCAGGACTGTCCTTCATGCGTCTGAGCATTACTGCCTCAAGGAGGCGGCGAGCATCGTCCATGAATGAAGTAGATGCTTTGCCCCGGGAGAGATCGAAAGCTTGTCTGAAATTCTCAGCAGTATCTTCCGTGAAGACTTCGGGGAACAGCCAATGCAGAAGTGCCCAGAGCTCCTGAAGGTTATTCTGGAGCGGTGTACCGGTCAGCAGTAAGCGGTGCTCAGCGCGTAGCGTTTGTAAGGCCTGCGAAACATTGGACTTCTCGTTCTTCAGCTTGTGTCCTTCATCAGTGACGACGTAGCGCCAAGCGAAAGCTCTCTTGAACCAACTCTGCTCGGCCACAAATACTTCGTAGGTGGTGATGACAAGGTCCACAGGCTGGGCGTCCTCGGTCAGATCGACCACTTCGACTTGCTTTCTGTTTCTCTTGCCTTTCGACTTTCCGGTTTTCGCTCCATACCGATCAATGAAGCCCATGGTTTCTTGCTTGAGTCTCTCGCGCTCGGCTTTGGGCCCATGGAATTTGATGACTTTGAAGTCTGGTGTCCATTTCGCGGCTTCATTAGCCCACGAGGATAGCACACTCAGCGGGCAAACAACGAGGAACGGTCTGTTCTCTTCGGAAGAAATCGGCTCCGAAACTTTCAAATGTTGAAACAGTGACAGAGTCTGCAAGGTCTTGCCAAGCCCCATTTCGTCGCCCAGGATGGCTGACATACCGTTGTGATACATGTGGACGAGGAAGGTCAAGCCTTCTTTTTGGTACGGCTTCATGGTCGCAGTGATGCCGCGCGGCTGTGGGAGTAGCGTGTCACTGGGGACAATGTCCACTGGCTTGCCACTCACTGCGCGGTCCTTCTCCAGCTTGGAGATATAGTTCACGTTGGGTAAGAGCGGCAAGAAGAGGTCTTTCTTGGCCAAGAAAAAGGTATCGCGCTTCGGTTTAGTGTGTTCCGCGATATCTTGACGAATCTTGTTGCGCGAGGTAGCCAGCTTTTCTGACATCTGTGCCTTGTTGTTGGTAGCAGTCAAGGTATCGGACAAGATTAATGCGCGTTTGGCAGGGGACTTGCTGGGACTTGCCCTGCCAGGTTTCAACGCATAGCTCGTGGTCTGCCGAGCTGAGCGCGCTGGAAGCTGTCGAGTGACCGGACTGGCAGTGTGCTTGGTTGCACGCGGTGGCAATTGGCGACTGGCTGGGGTTACGTTGGTCGACCTTGGAACAGCTGTGGAAATGGTCAGTGATATGTTCTTCTTCAATGCAGCCAAGTGAGCACTGTACCGTGGATCACATCGCCGCTATGGAGTTCGTCGTCGGAATGCGACTCTTCCTTGCGGTCGGCGACGTTGGCTGATTGTGCCGGAGCAGGCGAAGGCGGAAGAATAGTGTTGCCTGCTGTGATGTTGCTCGCGGCCATGTTATTAGCTCCGGCGCGAGACTGAATCTGCTTGCGTAGACTGCTTGAAGATGTTGGCGACGGCGAGGCGCCGAACGCGGTCAGCAAATCTGAGAGTTTGCGAGGTGTTGAATTGCCACCAGCGATGGGCCGCAAATTGTTCGGCGGAGACTTTATGTTCGGATCCATGGACACAAGGGAAAAGCAAGAAAGAAGAGGTTGCGGTGTCAGCGGCCAGAAAGGTGGCAATCACAGGCTGCGTTCATACAGCGCATGCTTTTGACATGTGATACTTGGTCCTGGCTTGATGTTGCTGGCCTTGACGTGAATTGAAGAAAGGAGTCGCGAGCAGAGACGCCAATGTATCGGCAACGCTTTCCAATGGTTCCAATTGTTTTGTTGATGAGCAATGCGAAATATCAAATCACTGAGCAGGCCAATACGAAAGTTGGTCGAGTATGCGAAAGCGTCCCTTGGCTGTCGCGAGGGAGCGCGCGACTCAAACAATCGCGCCGCTAACTTCACAAACCGACGCTAATCATGCAGGTACCCGCTCGATCGACCGCTCAGGCATCTCCGCATCAGGCATCAAGACAGGCTGCCTCACAGTTGAGTTGTATGAGCAAGTGCGGACGGATAGACTAGAGCTTCCACTCGTTCATACACGAAGACAAAGATGCGATGAATAGCCGCGCACAATCGGTCGCGGATCTGTCGCGCCGTCCCAGCTACGCGACCTCCCTTTCCTCCTCACACCCGAACACCATCAACCGGCGACTGTCAGCTTTGTCCACCGCCGAACAGGGCCATGTCGAGCCGATATCCCAGGCCGACCAGGCTGTCGCCGAGGAGCTAGACGAGATCAAGCGATACGAAGACTTCACGACCATCGACTGGGTGCAAGATGCTGCGCGGGAGCAACAGCGACGTAAAGCAAGACGCCAGGAGCGCGCGGGCTTCTTCGAGCGCGAGGGTAGACTGGGCTGGAGACGCAAAGTATGGGAAGCATACGATGCTGGGCAAGGTTGGATTGTGGTTACCTTGATCGGTGCTGCTATCGGATTGAATGCGGCTTTCTTGAACATTGTCACGGAGTGGCTTTCAGACATCAAGCGAGGATACTGTACTACTGCTTTCTACCTGAACGAGTCCTTCTGCTGCTGGGGCGCCGAAGACGGTTGCGCTGAATGGCACCACTGGAGCACTTTCTGGCCTATCAACTATGTTCTCTATATCCTCTTCTCGACCATGTTTGCTTTCACCTCTGCACGACTGGTAAAGAGCTTTGCGCCGTATGCCGCTGGCTCTGGTATCAGCGAGATCAAATGCATCATTGCTGGCTTCGTAATGAAGGGTTTCCTCGGATTCCGGACTCTCATGATTAAATCTATTGGCTTGCCGCTAGCCATCGCCTCAGGCTTGAGCGTAGGAAAAGAAGGACCAAGTGTGCATTATGCTGTCTGCACAGGCAATGTCATCAGCAGGCTGTTCGAGAAGTATCGCCGCAACGCAGCCAAGACTCGCGAGATTCTCTCTGCTTGCGCCGCTGCCGGTGTTGCAGTCGCTTTTGGAAGTCCTATTGGTGGAGTGCTCTTCAGTCTGGAAGAGATGAGCAATTACTTCCCACTCAAAACTATGTGGCGGTCCTACTTCTGTGCCTTGGTCGCTACAGCAGTGCTAGCTGCCATGAACCCTTTCCGTACTGGTCAACTGGTCATGTTCACTGTCAAATATGACCGCAGTTGGCACTTCTTCGAGATTATATTCTACATCATCATCGGCGTCTTCGGCGGACTTTATGGCGCCTTTGTTATCAAGTGGAACCTCAGAGCCCAGACGTTCAGGAAGAAGTATCTCAGCAAACACCCAATTCTGGAGGCTACACTACTAGCAACTTTTACGGCAATCCTCTGCTACCCGAACATGTTCCTGCGGATCGACATGACGGAAAGCATGGAGATTCTCTTCCACGAGTGCGAGGGCGGCCATGACTTCGACGAGATCTGCGACCCCAGCTATCGCGCATCTACAATATTTGCATTGCTCATTGCAACGTTCCTTCGCATCTTCCTGGTTATCATTTCGTACGGCTGTAAAGTGCCTGCTGGCATTTTCGTGCCCTCCATGGCTATTGGAGCATCATTTGGTCGAATGGTCGGTATTGTGGTACAGTCTTTGCACGAGGCTTTCCCAGAAGCCGCCTTCTTCTCTGCCTGCCAGCCCAATCAGCCATGTATCACACCCGGTACCTACGCATTCCTCGGTGCCGCGTCTGCCCTGAGTGGTATCATGCATATTACCGTCTCTGTGGTCGTTATCATGTTCGAACTTACAGGAGCGTTGACTTACATCTTACCAACTATGATCGCTGTCGGCGTCACCAAGGTCGTATCCGAACGATTTGGCAAGGGCGGTATTGCTGACCGTATGATCTGGTTCAACGGCATGCCTTTCCTTGACAACAAAGAGGACCACACCTTTGGCGTTCCTGTCAGCCAGTCCATGAAGGCAAACCCCACCTGCTTGCCAGCCACAGGCCTTCGTTTAACGGAGGTCGAAGCTACATTGGCCGAGTCACAGTATCAAGGATTTCCCATCGTGGACGACATGGACTCGAAAATGTTACTCGGCTACATCGGACGCACAGAGTTGCAGTATGCCCTCGATCGCGCCAAGCGTGACTCCATGGTCTCCTCGCGGGCCAAATGCATTTTCGCATCGGATAAGCAAGATGCGCGCTCAGCGACGACACCCTCGGCTGCTGGCCCATCCGTCACATTTGACGACGCGATTGACGGCTCGAATGCGTCTACCGTCGATTTCAGCAAATTCGTCGACCCAACGCCCTTAGCCGTGCATCCTCGCTTGCCACTGGAGACCGTGATGGAGCTATTCAAGAAGCTCGGCCCGCGCGTGATCTTGGTCGAGCATCGAGGAAGGCTGACTGGTCTCATAACCGTGAAGGATTGCCTGAAGTATCAATTCCAAGCCGAAGCTCACGAGAATCCTCGCGACGACGCTGGCGTGAACGAGAGGCAGGAAAAGTTGTGGAATGCGATGAAGAGGGTCTTTGGGTGGGCGGCGAGCAGACTTGGGCGGATTAGTGGCGGGCGATTAAGGCTTGGTCGCTTTGATGAGGGTCGGGCATCTCGCGATTTCACACAAGGCGGCGGACGAGGCGTGGAGCTGCACGATCGAGATACATAGCTATCAGACTTGTAATGATTATGTGCATTTTGGAGCTTCGACGGTGAATACCGACAATCTCAAACCACGTCTGTACATACTAGGAGGTATCATAATGTGTGTTAAGGCCACTCATCTCCAATGGTTCACTACCCGATCGGGAGCATCAAGCATGTCGGATGCAAGCCGAAAACCTATGTAGATAAGATAACGTCAGATCCCGATCTTAGCGCGGCGGGCAATCTCGTGTTCGATCTCGAGTCTCTAAGTCGTGAAGCAGAGCAACTCTCTCCCAAACACGTCACACTCACAGGTCTTTGCCTCCCACCACCAACACATCCGCCGACGCTCTACGACCACACATCCAGCTCTACGCGCGCGCTCAGGATACTGGCGCCGTCACACACCTGTTCACCTTCCTCGCCACCTCATTTTATGCAACCCGAGCTTCCCACGGCTTCAACACCATCGCCTCCTGTTGCCCCATCAGAAACCGCAGCATCACCCACCCAGCATGGCATTCCAGACCACGACACAGCAGGCGTCTCGCTGCCCTCTCTCAGCACAATGCGTGCTGAAGACGGAGTCGGGACGTCAGCAGAGCAGCTCGCCGCCGATGCTGCTTTCGCCGCTTCGCTGCAAGAAGGCGAGCGCCCTGCCAGGCGCGAGGAACGCCGACTGAGCCCTCCCTCGCCGAACGAATCTGTCTCACCCAAACCATCCACGCCTTTGCGTACCGCGAAGAACAGAATTGAAGAGTATGAGCAAGCAGCGACGCCACCTCCTACAAAGAAGAGGGAGGGGCCCGCTTTCGAGGTGATCAAGAAGCAGAGAGATCCGACGGACAACCGCAGCCCAATCGCCGAGCTGCCGAACGAGATCTTGACACACGCACTGGCACACCTTGCACCCAACGATCTGGCCGCGGTTGCATCGGTTTCTAGGCGCTTCCATGAGCTGGTCACAACACCGCATGCTTGGAGAAGTGCCTTTGCCAGGCTGTTCCTTGGCTCCGACTCCATCGATGCGCTCGAAAGAGATTCAGACGACGAGTCGGAGGCTGTGGTACGGTCTGAGCGACGCGTATTCACGCGTCTTACTCCGCTCGCTTCATGGCGGAGCGAGTATATCCTTAGGACGAGGCTTCTACGTTCTCTAGAACGCGGAAAGCCGGTTCAGTCCATCGCCTCTCCTCACGCCTCGAGGAGTGGCCAAAGCCACACGGCGCAGTCTGCATTCAGATATGGCTCGCACTTGACTCATCCTGTCAATCATTTGCACGCTACCTTTGGAACTGGGCTCAACAAGCGCATGCCACGCTTCATACACGCTTCGGACGACATAGGGACTGCTTCGAGTAGCGACCCTTACATTGGCAAGATTGACGCGTGGGGATCAGGTGATCCACAGATGTTCCTTCAGTTCTATGAGCGCTTCCCAGGAGATTCTCAATATGGCCTTGGGCCTGGAGAAATTGTCGGAGTGCCCAACGTAATGGACGTCAGCCAGCCATACGGTATGATCCATGGCGAGGGCTCGCCGGCAGGCATGGTTTACTATCGATCGACCGAAGAAAAGCGCGGCCGATTCCTGCCCTTCTCCTCTTCCATGAGCAACCCAGAACTTGGCGTTCCACGCATTTCGTCAACGAACGAGGCCATGTGCGCCGTGTGGATCGCAAAATCTACAGTCATACCATCGATGACCGATGGACTGATCGGAATGTTGTCCGGATCTTCGCTAGGTGTGCTCACATCCTACAGCGTTGGTGCTACTACAGCTGGGAACAACCGTGACCAGCGCTTTGCACGCGGTGAGATGACTGCGCGCTGGGTATTGAGCCCTGGCGTGCCCATCATTGCTATTGCTGTCGACAATGAGTACAATGCGCAACGGCAAGCACAGAATCGCATCTGGGCTGTTGTACTCAATGCACTCGGAGAAGTCTTCTACCTCACAAAGTTCCCCAATCGCTCAGAGTCTGACCGCGGCACGCGCTTGGATGACGAGTCTCTAGAGCGGACAGCTTGGCTCACCGGACGCTCTGTCTATTGGAACATCGTTGAACCCAGCAGGCGTACGGCAAAGCCTGATCCATACGCCCAAGCCGGCGCTGATGGCAGCTATTCACCGCGCACATCATGGAACGGCACGTGTCTTAGCAAGGAACAAATCACCGCTGAGACCCGTGAGATCGCCGACTTCGCTACACGCAAACCGAAAGACTATCGGAAGACTTGTCTTGGCTGGGACATGCGCAGAAAGCTCGAGGTTGACTTTGCTGGCGACGACGGACACAATGCTGGAGAAAATATTGTAGTCATTGGCTGCGGTGTTGATGAAGATCACGACGCAGATCTGAAGAGATACTCTCGCTGTCGCTTTGATGAGAATTACACTTCTGCCATGCCCGGCACACCAATTACAAGGCGTACGAATGCGGAATCGGCCATCTCGACCTCTATATTTGGCGGAAACGACGCGACTCCATCTAGTGCTTCGACAACCACGGACAATTCTTCTCCCACGGAGGAGCTTGGAGGCTCGCTGACTCCAAGGCCCATGCTTGAAGAATGGCGCACTTCGAAACTATCATTTGGCAGGCTGAAGCATTGCCAGATCACGGCAACTGCTATCGACTGCTCTACGCACGCTGTGCAAACACAGGCTGAAGACCCTCTGCTCGGTTTCACTGGTCGTTCCACGGCATCGTCGCCCTCGTATACGCCAATGTCATCCACTGGGCCATTCGCCTCCAGCACAGACATACCAGGGCAACGTGCAAGACTAATTGCTGTTGGTACTCACACTGGCAGCGTGATCTTGTGGGATGTTCGTTCTCCAATTTCGAAGAGAGCTGATGTGACCACCTCTATTGATCCTATTCGGATCATCTTCACACAATCTCCGCAGATTGCCTCTTTGGCTCTGACATCACTTTGTCTAATTCATGGCGGCAGCGATGGATTGGTACAAGCCTGGGACCCTCTTGCGTCGAAAAACTCCCCTGTGCGCACATTGAACTCCAAGTTCGCTTCGCGCTATCATCGCCAGGCCATGCAAGCGCAGCCTCTGCCAGCTGGCGTGCAAGGCGTAAACTACTATGCCGCTGCTGCAATCTGCTTGGACCCCGATCCTACAGTTCTCCGTGGCGTGGTGTCCCTTGGTACTGTCCTACTTTACTGGTACTACAGCTCGTCGGCAGCTGATCAGTACAAGTCAAGCAAACGTCGCCTCCGTCGCGCCGAAAGAGGCAGCAACAATGGTGGCGAGAAATTCTCTGGCGCAACTCGGGTGAACCTCAACAACTACATCGCCAACGAACAACAAGAGATGGAGCGGGAGAAACAGACTCGAAAAAAGGAGAGTGAACGCTTTGCTGGGCGCTTCGGCACTGCGCTACTTGATGGAAGTGAAGAGGAGATGATTGCGTACGCTGCAATGCTCAGCCAAGAATCGCATGAGCTTGAACAATCAAGGCGTGCGTCTGACTCGGCCAGCGCTACCGATAGTGCACCGTTTACTGCGAGCGAGAGCGGTGCTGTTTGGAGTAGCGACACTGCCACTCCGGCGCAAAGCGCTTCTCCCAATACTTTGACCCCGAAAACGGACGACGAGTACGATGCGGACGTAGCAGAAGCAATCCGATTGAGCCTTGCTGCGTCGCAGAACGCTCCGACCTTTGATATTCCGTTCCGTCAAGCAAAGCCGAAGCGCGGGAGAAAGGGTTCGTCAGTCTTCAACTCGCCAAAGGGCTCACCGATAATGGCGGCTGGGGGCAGCCGTGAATCAGAGATGAGCGATCTTGACTTTGCGATCCAGCTCAGCCTCGCCGAGGAGCAGAGTCGCGCCGAGTCTGGGATTGAGGCGCATGGATCTCCTGATAGAAGCTCTCGTGGCCGCAAGGGCAAGGGTAGGATGCAGTGAGATGTCACTGGTGGTTGCTGTCTGCTTCGCGTGTCGGCCGTATGGTAGGAGGTAATCAGGTCTGCGTGTCAATAATTATTTTTTCATTGTTTACAATGTGCATATGATCGTCCAGCAGTACCATGACGTCCACTCTTTGATGCGTATAGCCACCTTTGTGCAGCCCGCGCTTATCCTAAAACAGGTTTGTTTGCGAGGGCGGAGCAACTCGATTCCCCTCTCGTACGAAAGCGAACGCGCGCAAGGACAACCAATGACATGAACAATCATCAATCGGAGTATATATGTAGCAGCATAGTACCTTGTTGCCTGGTTTCCAAGTCAGTTACACAATTTGTCTCACAAGATCGCTGAAACGTTGTCATCACACCCAGCCCAAACGTCCATTGTCTCTGAATACAAGTGCCACAGCAACGACCAACGAACACATATAATTACCTTTCTCGAAAGCAATCTCCTCGAGAAACAAAATATCGAACCATACTCTTGGCCAACACTTGTGTCAGCCTCATTTCAGTCGAATCCAATCTCGTCCAAATCATTTCATTCCACCTCACCCATTATCGACAATGTGCTGCCGCCACGGAGCCCGCCGCCAACCCCCCATAGTCGCCCTCGCCGGCGCCATCTACGGCGCTTATCAAACCCGCAAACAGAAAAGAGCTTCGGCGTCTTCTCAGGATATCGGTTTGGAAGGTGGGAAGTATGTTGTTGTCCCTCAGCAAAGCCACTCGGAAGCTGTCGATGGACAAGCCCTCCACGAGAAAGGCGTCTCGCCGCCAGATTACGAGGATGTCATCAGGAACGACGAAGGTACCATGCATCGTGGTGCGGATCCTAAGGATAATGACTTTGGACCGTATGATGATGGCGAAGAGGGGGATCCGTTTTTGGCGCCTGGGGAGGATGGCGAAAGTTTGAGGAATGGTGCTGGGGTGAAGATGGGGTTCTTTGAGCGTTTGCATGCCAAAAAAGAAGAGAAGAGGGCGGAGCGGGAGGAGAGAAGGGAGGCTTGGAGGGCTGGGAGAAGGAGTTGGACGGAGAGTAGGGCGGAGAGGCGCGCGGAGTGGAGGGCGGGAAGGGGAAGACGGGGATGTTGTAGGCAGGCTTGTTGATGGGGCGAAGGGGGGTGGGTTATGAATATGAAATGTTGTATGATCTTTGTTTTCGGGTTTATACCCTTTATGGTTGAATTTGTATCATGATGCAGTAGGAAATGATCGTGTCACTGTTGGTTCCATGTCAAAACTCTATACAATCTTACTTCCTGCAATATTCTGGCGATGGATTATCGTATCAAGCTTTGCAACCCTCGCTTGCACTTAGACCTCGTCGGGTAGGTCATGAGCATGTCGACAACGATTGCACCGATCTGCGACCTAGTCTACCGCAGTGCGTCAAATTCCCACATAAGTGGAATTGCCGGAGACTGATCTGCTCGCATTCCTTTTGA
>Ga0265797_10005645_pt1 | contig 18141 bp, 14 predicted proteins | sample P2T30metagenome_FD_192433 | JGI IMG/M metagenome (GOLD analysis project Ga0265797, IMG submission 192433) | Plant litter microbial communities from East Loma Ridge, Irvine, California - P2 T30 | ecosystem: Environmental > Terrestrial > Plant litter > Unclassified | place: USA: California... | reverse complement strand
CTGACGTGTCTGCCACCGTCGACTCCGTTGCCCTCACTCTCCGCCACAAGCTGCGGGATCACGTGTTCCTTCTCAACCTCGCGCCACAAACCCCTAGCCAACTCGCCCAGCGTGTTTTCCGCGTCGGGCAGGTTGCCGCCTTCCTCCCCCGAGTCTCCGAATTCGCCTTTGCCCAGTCTGAACAGAATCCGGCCTAGAGTTTGGAAGGCAACGCAGCGTTGTGCTGGGTAGGTGCTGCGGCTTAGGTGGGCGAGTTCGGCGATTGTGTAGCCTGCTGCGTCGGGTGCGGCGCCGTGGTGGTGGAGGCCTTGGGAGACGGGGACTGCGGCTGCTGTTTTCGGGCCTAGGAGTTCGCCGGTGAAGGAGAAGCGGATTTCGTTGGGGTTCACGGAGGATGCTGAGGGGGAGTAGGCATTGTTGTCCGAGGATTGCATCCATTCCAGTTTTGAGGGGTCCGAGGGGAGAGAGGGGAAGTATTTTTCGTGCAGGTCTGTGAGGAAGGTGTCGCTGTTGGGGTCCAAGGCGGGTGGTTGGGCTGGGGTGGGGAAGTGGATTGTTGAGTGTGAGTCTTGTTGTTCTTCTGTTGATGCTGATGGTGGTGTTGGGTTGCCATGTTCGTCGGTGGATGGGAAGTCAGGTTCATAGTCGACCTCGATTGTCGCCTCTTCTTCGTCTTCATCCTTAGCAGTCGGCTTGGGTGGATTTGAGGGAGTCGAATCATCATCGGCGAAAGCGACGGATTTCTTTTGGCTGGGTTTCTCTCGCTGAAGAATTCCACCTTCTACGGGTTCGCGTAGACTTTCAGCTTCATTACTTCCACTGTCTATGTTGGCTCGTCGCAGTAGTCTGTGAATAAGGTCTGGATCCAGAGAGCCTAGGAGTTCGGCCCGGGCTTCCTCAATCTCTGCCTGGGACATGCCAGCGAGCACATCGCGGTTTTGCTGGTCGATTTGAGTTTTCTCCTGTTCCTGCCAGGTTTTGGGTGTTGTGTCTTCGGCCGGCGGTGCAGTCTGCTGTTTGACGCCGGATGACACTGTGGTGCCGTCGCTCAAAACTGTGGTGGCGGATTCGGCTTGCTGCTTTCTTTGCTTGAATCTACTCTGGAGAGGTCTCTTTTTGTGCTCGGGAAAGCCAGTGCTGGTTCTTGGAGTGGGGGCGCTGGGAGGTTTTGGTGCGGATGGTTTCCTTTCCAGGACGTCTGCTACGAAGGGGAATGGTGAGGGTGCGGGTGCGGCGGCGGCACGCTGAGGTTGTTGTTGCTGATCCCCATCATCGTCACTGATGTCGAGGATGAATTTTTCTCCACGGAACATGGTTGTGTTGTGATTATCTTCTGATGTATGTAAGTGCCTGGGTGTGATTGTCTGGTGGACGTCACGTGGTCGAAGTCAACTTTTTGCGAAGCGGCGTTTGAGACGCCAGAAGCCATGTGCAGCGGCAGCGGCGTTTCAGAGGATGTGCCGCCTCATCGAGCTAGTCTCCGCAAGGCCGCATTAGCGTGGATTGTAGGTTATCTTTATACTGCAGTCGATCCATGTCAGATGTATTTTGAACAGTATGTTATTGTGATATTTACGGTTGGATGATTGATTGATGGTTGTCAAGATGATGAACACTCACTGAATGTATAGCTATATTCACCCACTCAACAAATCCAACCAGTCAGCCAAGCCAGGCGGCTCAAGTCTTACAGATCTGGCTCTAGCGTCAAAGGGAGAGACAGCAGACGGGAATGAGAATGATATTGTCATGAGACGTAGTATGAATGAATGGGAATACTCACGAGATGTAATTGCAATACGACAATCGAACATGAGCCTCCAACAAGACAATACAAAATAGGCTACAGAAATAACCTCATCCAGGGTCTCGCCCTCTAAGATCTCCGGCCGGTGTCACAGCCGAAAGTTGACCTTGGACCTCCCACTGCTCGGGCGGCAAGGTGAATGGATGGAGATCGATCAGAGCGCAGAGCAGGGCGAATGGCGGCGGGGACAAGGACAAGCAAATCGGCATGAGGCAGAAATGTCATGTCACGTTCAGGTTAATGGGCACATGGCCCGTGTAGACTCTGTTCTCGCCGCCCCCCACCTCGAAGCACCCCAAAGTCCAAGCAGCAGGCAGTATTGTGCTTGTCAAGTTCAGTGAAGCCCGTTATTGACCCATCAACCCATTCTTCTCTCCCACATCCCCTTTCTTTCTTTCTTCCTTCCTTCCTACTTTCTTCTCGCAATCCACCGCTGTATTCGCCGCATCAAATTACCCAATCCTCCCCATCGACAGCCGTGCGAAAACCAGACAAATCGGACGAGTCGACTGAGCTGCTTCCAATCCCGCCATCCGACCAGATATCCGACCTTGCACGCACGCAGTATCGGGAGTCGTGTGTTGTTGTTGCTGGTGCTGCCGTCGTCGCTTATACACCCACCGACCGCCCAAATCTGGGTGTCGCGACGTTCAGTTGGTCCAGCCCTTGGCCGTGCTTTCATCCCATCGGCCAGCCAGCCAGCCAGCCAGCCAACGCGGGATTGGTCCATCACCCAATTCTTGCTGCATTCGACCATTTCTGTCTGCGGTCCCTCGCATTCACCACTGCTTTGTTGCAGTCACTGCCTGGCTTGCCCAAGTTTCTGTATATCATCATCCTCTCGCCATACATTACCTCCAATCCCCCGGTCATGGCCATGCCGCCGGGCTTCGGAGACAGATCAAGCATGCGGCTCGACGACGCCGCTTCCGACCATTCGTCCTCGTCCATCTCCTCGCCGCCTACTTCCCCGCAAAACGCAACTTTCGCCTCCGACACCATTCGCGTCGCCCACACCCACACTTCAAGTCCTGATATCCGCCGCGCTGGAGGTGTAGCTAATCCAAACCCGGCAACTTCCGCCCCGCCCGGAAACCTCACAAACGCGACCTCACTGCACCACGCCAACGCAAACGCCAACGCTTCCACTCCGCCTGCAAAGGTCAAGCGTCCCCGTAAGAAAAAGGAACTCGGTCCTGACGGCAAGCCCATCGACGACGGCAAACCGACAAAGGAGAAGAAGCCACGGAAGCCTAGGGAGCCCAAAGACAAGACGACTGCCTCTGCCGCCGGTCCTTCACGCAAAAAGATCAAGTCTGAAGACAAGCCCGCGCCTAATATATCATCGTCGTCGTCGTCGCAACCCCGCCAGTCCACCCTCACTGAACTCGTCCACACTTATCCTCAATCCATGCCCGCACCCAATAACGCCGCCGTCACTCCCATCCCTTCCCACACCTACACCGACGGCTCATTAAGGCCCAATCTCCTCTCTCACACTTCAGCCTCAACTCCAACCCCGCGCCCGTTTTCGAGTGGCCAAAATTACGACCCCGTCCGTTCCGCGACAATCGACCCCAACCCTCACCATGTTGTTCAGTCGCTTGCAAGCCCTGCATCCGTCCAGGCAGCAACTCACGTCAACCGTGCGTCTGCCTCACCTTCGATTGCCAGCCTTATCGATCCTCCCGTCAACACAAAACCCTCACACACGACTCACACAACCTCACACTCGCCAAACTTGTCCATGCAACATCCCATCGTTCCATCTCAACCTCACTCGCCCACACCTGGCCAAAAGCTCAACGGCTCTCACGCACAGTCTACCATCCCAAGTGATCCCTCTCCATCAATGGCCAAATCAACACCGGCTGTGATATCAAGTCTGGACGGCGCCATGGACCTCGATGTGAAGACCAAGCCTCAACAGTCTGCCAAATCGAAGGCGAATGAAGTGAAGAACGCCTCCAAAACCAACTCCACTTCACACACCCCAAACAACACCCGACCTACTCCTCCACCCGCTGCACCCAAGACAGCCGGTACTGGTCTCCTCGCAACCTCGGACCTCTTCGGTGGTGCCTCCAACACTGGGGCGACAGAACGCCGCGGCGTCAACATCGACCTCCACATCAAACTGGACCCCGCCGGTGGCAACACAATCAACATCGCACAGGAAATCCTGCACAAGTACGGCCATGACGCCATCAACCCGCGCGCCGCCGCCCACCGTCAACACCTCTTGCAAGTTGCTGCAGCTGCCAACAAGATCGATGGTGGATCACCAGATGACATGAGCGTCGACCTCTCCGACATGGCCGACGACAGCAACGTCGAGATGGGCGGCATGGACGACACCGCCAACAGCGCGCAACCGGCCGACGGTGAGAAGCCGCGCAAGCGCCGCAAGAAGGTCGAAGAATACGACAAGGAGGACGACTTCATCGACGACACCGAGCTCGCCTGGCAAGAGGCCGCCGCCGTCACCAAAGACGGCTTCTTCGTCTACTCCGGCCCACTGGTCCCGCCTGGCGAAGCCGCACGCGTCGAGACCAACGCGCCCACCCGCGGTCGCGGCAGAGGCCGTGGCCGTCGCGCCGGAGCCGCAGCCGCCGGCACCACCCACGCCTCGCTGGCCGAGAAGAAAGACCCCGGAGTCGTTCCTACTACCACTACTAGAGGCCGTGGCCGCGGCCGTGGCACTGGTACCACTCGTAAGCCGAGAATCACCAAGGCTGATCGCGAGAGGATGGAGATTGAGAAGAGGGAGCGCGAGGCCGCTGCTGGCGGCATGGCCGCGCCAGCTGCGCAGCCCACGCTTGCGATGAAGAGTATGGGTGCGTCCGCTTAGGAATGGCAGGCTGATCTCTCACGGCGATGAGGGAATTGTGGAATTTTTCATGGTTTGATCATGCTGTTATTGCCATGGAGCAAGCTTTCTACGAGCAAGCGTTCTGCGAGTAGGCATTCTACGGGGCAAACCACAAAATGCTACGAGGTGGTATTCGATCAGAAAAGAGGACCGTATGCATGCGAATCGGACAATACCGGATGTCCTTCTAAAAGAAGCATCGCAGCATGTACGAGCTGCATAATCTCCACTATGAGGGGAGAACGCATAGCTGTTTGCTTTGCTTTGCTATGCTTTGCTTTTCCCCCTCTGCTCTTCACTTTTCTGTTATAGCAAGCGGGAGTTGCGTGTATTAGATATCCTTGTCCCTTTCAATATCCCCTAGCCAGCGAGCACCGAGTGGAAGTCTTTGCCTAAAAGCAGAAAATCTCTTGTGAAACAAAGTGTTCCAAGCGAGTACGAGAATCACAAAATCCTTGTGTTTGGGACCTAAGGCTTGCCTTTGTTTTCTTTTTGCAACAAGAAGAGGAGTCGCTACCTAGATTAATGAGAAAAAAACTCAACTTTTATGCCAAAAATTGCCCCTGAGAAATCAACAACAACCGTGAACGTTCAACCTTTTTACAATTGTTCTTTTGTGTGCGGTATAACGGCTTTGGATCGTCATGTTTTGATTTTTTTTTAGGAATACAAGTGTTTTGTTTTACAAGTACATGCTCCCCCCCCCCTCCTGGTGGTATTTACAATTGCCTTACAAACTTGCAGTATCCCTCGCGCGCGCACACGCTTCTTCTGCCTTGTGCGCGTAAATGCGCAATGTCCGCCTAAGGTCATTCGGCCTCGATGCTTTGCGTCCTTTCCTTCTCGAGACATAGTCCTCCCCATTTGTTGGTCGTGTCTGAGTTCTCTCTCAAGACTGGAAATCAGGTGTCTGCCTCTTTCCAGTTAGAGTTCTACCTTCATCCTCAGAAATTCCCCTTTTCTCTTTCTGGTTTTCTTCTTTGCCTTGCTATTCATTGCAAAACTCGTCCTCACTTCTTTTCAGCCTCCGACTTCCCAGCCTCCTCTGCCCTCCGCGCACGGTCAGAGATCAAGTCGAAATCCGGCTGGCTGAACTGCGCCGCATCCTCGTCCTGCAAATCCTCATCCAGCTCGGACAAGTTCGCCAGCTTCTCGTCCCTGCCGCTTTCCCTAGCCTGCAACTCCCTAGCCTTCTCCTCCTGCTCCATCCTCAGAGCGTAAGCGTCAGGTTCGCTCTCAGCCTCCACCGCCTCCACCTCGTCGTCGAACTCCTCCTCGATCTCGTCGTGGCGCGACTTCTCGCCCGCTTCGCCGCGCTTGCTGGCTTCGACTTCGTCCTTTGTGGGCATTTCGAGGTGGTGCCGCGGCTCGTAGGTGATGTATCCCCTCTTCGCGCTCTCCAGTCTCTGGCGCTGGCCTTCCTCGCCCGCGCGACCAAGAGCGCCGGCGAGCACTTGCACGCAGCGCAGACTGTCGTCGTTGGCCGGGATCGGGTAAGTGACCCACGTCGGGTTGGCGTCGGTGTCGATGATGCCGACGGTGGGGATGTTGTGGATTCCGCACTCGTGCAGCAGCACATAGTTCTCCAGCGGGTTGAGGCAGACGACCAGATCGGGCTTCACGGCGGAGCTGTACTTGAGCTGCGCCTCGAAGCCGGGCTGCTCGCGGTCCAGCTCGTCGACGACCTTCTTCTTGGTGCGGCGCAGGATTTGTTGGCCGTTGGTGAGGGTGCCGGGAGTCCATTTGTCGAACAGGTGGCAGCCGCCGGCCATTTCGGCGGCTTTGACGACGGCGCGGGCCTGGCCTTCGCGGGTGCCGACGAAGAGGATCAGGCCGCCTCGCGAGGCAACGCCTTCGACGACTTTGCAGGCGCGGCGCAGGTGGGCGGCTGTGACGTCGAGGGAGATGATGTGGATGGGGTCGTGGTCGCCGCGGACGCCGAAAATGTACTTTGCGTTCATCGGGTTCCAGAGGGATGTAGCGTGTCCGAGGTGCGACTGCGAGGCCATCAGGAGCTCGAGCGTCACATCTTGAGGTCTAGGCGGGTTGGAAAGGAGTTCGTGAGGTTTGTAGTGCTTGATGGCGGCGGATCCCAGGCCGGTGGTGTGTTTCTTCTGATGCTGGAAGAATTCCCAGTCCTCAACGGTTGTGTCCTTGGGGTCGATGATTGCTTGAGGTCTTGAAGAGGCGCTTTGGGGCAGATTTGACGAGTCTTCGGTTGATCTCTGCACGCTCGAGGGCGTCTGGGTAACGAGTGAGCGGCGCCATTGAGAGGCGAGGAAAGGAGTGGGCGCCCGGGGGAGGGCGAGACGGCCTGAAGGAGTGAGGTCAGCAAATGTAAGTGAATATTGGATAATGGCCGTCTTACCCTGCCGCAGCAACAAAGGTCTGAGGATCATGGCGGTGCTGGACATCTGTGCCTCTGTGCAATGCGACTGATCTCAATCATCATGCGCGCCCGACATTTGGGCTGCCTTGGACTTCGAAGCCGATCCCGCCAAGACCGAAAGAGACTCCCGAACGGCTTGTCGACCGCAGCATCAAGTGTTGCAGTACTCTTACAGGTATACCGACAACAACTCAATCACCCTCGCCAATGCAACCTGAGTGCATCTCTCATGCCATGTCGTCCAAGGTTGTGCCAGCGGTTCGCTGCGCAGCTCTCAAATCCACCCCCTGCGCTCCCCGGTAGCAACCACATCTGGATCTCGGACGAGCTGCTCGCCGAAGCTTTTAACCGCTACGTTCGCGTGTCGCATACTACCAGGCGATATGGGAGCAATGTACCGGGACCGTTGGAAGCGCGTAGGAGGGCAACGAAAAGAAGGATGGGCATGGCAGTGGCAGGCGCAGCAATGGGACCGTCGGGAGGAGATTTTGGAGCTCTGTTCGGCGGTGGAGCAGGACAGCCTCCAATGCAAAATGGCTGGACTTGGACGGCGCCTGGGATGCAATTAAATCCATCAGCTCCGTCAAAGAAACCTTCGAATCTCTGGAGCTGGGGTACCAAGCCGACAAAACAAACCGCGCAATATGAACAATTGCTGGAGATGCCTCCGACGGGCAAAGAGCTGGTCGAGGCGAGCCGGAGTGCCTTCGAAGCATTGCTGAAGGGCCGTGAGATGCTTGAGATGCTTTGCAAGACAGACGTTACAGGGATATGTGACTTCCTCAGGTGCTCAGCGGATGAACCTGCTGCTAGGAACACAATCAGACTTCTTGAATGGCTGCTGGGCCGTTCTGTGTCGCAGTCGGCATGGCAAGATATCACTGCTCTCGTTTGCGACAAAATCCAGCTAGCCTCGATCGACGACGAAGAATTGATTCAGGTAATCAGAATCCTCCCTCGGGCATTTGATTGGCAACACGATGAAAGTGTTTGTCAACAACTTCGCAATATCTATGCGGCTTTCGCTGCAAGTCTGCTAGAGGATGCCCGTGTCATTCTGCCACATCAAGCCATTCTTGAGGAATTCTGCAAGATCACGCAAAGCGCGCAGGCGTGCTCTGACCTGATCGATCGACTAAACATGATAGTCAAACTCATCAGCTGCGCGAACACATCATCCGAAAACATATCATCGGTTTTACTCGCCATCTCGAGATACGGCGGTGAAGACGAGCCCCGAGCGAAGCTATTGTCGCGACTCGCCTCCGTGCTCGACGAGGTACCGACCGAGATTGTCACCGAAGTGCTCGGGCTTTCTACCAGGTTCATCGTCGATAAGCGCAGAGCTGGAGGATTCGCGCGAGCCCATGCACTCAACTGGTTGAAATGTCTTTCCGCATATCAATCACTCGGGCGGTCTTCCCTTGACATGAAGATTGTGTACGCGGAACTCGCAAAGAATCTTAGGCCCTCCCAAATAGCGGAGCACTTTGCGCCGCCCGAAATGCAATCAGTCGACACCATGCGAATGTTACTGCATACCTGGCTGCCTAATACAGACCTCGAGAAACTACAAAGCGATCATCACGAAAGGCGCAACGCTTCATCTGGCCGCAAAAATCTAAAAACGCTGCAATTTTCTCTTCGCTACCTGTCCGCTGCAGACCTGCCGTTTGTCGCCGATGAATTTGAGCGGCTCCACGCTGCAGGGGATGGTGACTACCCATGGACTGACTTTCTCCGGGCATTCGCACGGACGGGCGTTGATTACGAAGCCATGGCTCACGAGGTCTTCGAACTATGCAAGACAAAGTATCCAACGGAGCGATCGTTTTCGTACTTTGTCGGCATGCTCAACAACCCAGAATTGGTCTTGCCGTCATCTACCGCTGTGTCGCTGATCAAGCACTTCTTGGCGGCCAAACAACCGTCCTATGCTTTCTTACTGTTCAAGCAAGTCCCGTCAGTCGCGATAACAGAAGTTCCTGACTTGCCAATCGCTGTCCTGGAACACAGCGCATCGACTCGCGACGTGTTTGAGATTCTTCTCCGCCAGCCAAACACCATCCCCGTGGAACGGCGCGAAATACACAAACTCGACGTGACGCCAAAACATATTGAAGTGATCCACCTTTTGGCATACGACATCGCCAACGCCGCCGTCCTAAACCCCTCTCAAGCCTACCGCAACACATGGGCCTGTTATCGCTGGCTACAAGACCGCGGAGCGCCTCTGAAACCCCTCATCTCGCGAGCCATCGTGACAGCCGGCATCCTTAGACCGCTGCAGGAGAACATTTGGATCCCCGACCAAAGGCTCGATTACGTCTTGAGCATTGTCGAGAAAGTCGAAGGCCCCGAGGAAAAGGACCAGGTCGAGCTACTGGCACGTCGCATGCGGGATGCCCGCCAGGAGGGAGTTCTCTCGAAGCGTCGGGCTAAATTGCAGAACTCCTGGATGAAAGGGATGCACATCCGCGCCAACGAAACCCGGTACCGGATCAGGAAGTGGACGGTGAAGACGCCTTTGCAGACGGAAGATGGCAAGTCGTACTATGTGCCGCAGCCCATCCAGGACACGCATACTTCGTGGACGCCTACACCTCGACACGAATATGCTGTGCGGAGGGGATGGGTTGACCCTTTTGCACAGAGAAAGCACGTAGAGGCTGACTCCACGTCGTCCGAGGCCTTAGAGCTTGACGGATGGTGGCGCCCCCCCCCGGCTGAAGAGAAGTCGCTTTTGGACTTGACGGCACAAGTCGAACGATCGAATCGATTCCCTTCTGTTCTCTCACGGCGCTGAGAGACAGGTGCGGCATGGAAGGCCGAGTGCGAGCCCTTTTTACACATAGATCTTGCAGAGATCAATAGATACCCTTACATACGACTGAATGTACATATTTCATCTTTTAAACCCACTTTCGGAATTGGCATCACCTTACTCTCGATGTCGACGGGATTTGAGCTTGTCAATACCGAGGTGAGGTCTTCTATGACGAAAGCGGGCGTAGCGGGGTCTCAGAGACCAACAGAGGTCAACCAAGAACGATTACTTCTCTCTGCGTGTGTGCCTACAGACACGAAGACAATCAATTTCGTTGTCAGCCTTGCAAAGCAGAGAGCCAAAACAGCGTTAAATATACGCGAGAAGTTCATCCACGCGACCAAGGGATAGATTTGAGAAGGTGGGCAAGTGATATCTCATCATTGTGTTGTTGTTCCCGGAAACATAGCTGACTGTATGTTGACAGCCATCGTTCGATCATTCCGCCATCAGTCTGACTGGTGCAGAGAGTCGATCTGATCTGACCCGACCCGATCTTATATCAGATATAAGCTCAGCTTGACCATACAGCCTTCGCTTGTAAAAACAAATACCTATCCCTCCGCCGCCATTTTCGAGTTCCGCCTCTATTCCTTCCATCAAGAGAACATTTCGTCCGCAATGCCTACCACAGAGATAGCAGTAATCCCTCTGATCGCTGGTACCTCGGTCGGCGACCCCGACTCTCATGCTGCCGCCGTCATGCGAGACACAGTCGCCACTCTACACCAGCAAGACGGCTTGCAACAGGTCCACTTCGGCAGTCAAGTCGAATCGCCAGACGTCCTGCAGATGATGATCAGTAAGCTCGAAACCCCTCCACAACTCAACTCCAGAAAAAAACAAACTGACACACAAAACCCTCTCTTCAGACTGGGACTCGCGCCAACACCACGAAAACTTCATGGCCTCAGCCGCCTACCAGCCCTTTGTCAAACGCCTCGGCACCATCATGTCCGGCAACGCCACAATCCACCACGTCGACTTCGAGCCCACGGGAGCCTTGATCAAAGCCTTCGGCGCCCCCGTCACCGAGATCGCAACCTTCTACTGCGACCGCGAACCAGTCCTCGACTGGGTGTCCAACGCCTCCAAAGCCGCCCAGTGGCTCGAGGAGCAGCCTGCTTCCGTCGGGTATCTGGGCGGCTCGGCTGCGTATGGCGTCACGCATGAGGTTGTCGAGTATGACGGGGTCAAGGGCAAGGCGGCTGTCATTGCGATTGGGTGGACGAGCAAGGAGGCGCACATGGCGTTTAGGGAGACGCAGACTTTCAGGGAGAATATTGGGTTGTTGAGGGGGGAGGCGAAGAAGATTGAGATGCATCATGTTGTTATGATGGCGGCTTTGCAGGAGTAGGAAAGGTCAGTGGTGGGGATGTATGTCTGTATGGTTTCACTCTGAGCTTGACTTTTACGAGATGGTGCCCTGCTTTCGAATCTGACTTGAACTCAACTGCTATTGTTGGACATTCAGCTGGAGGTTATCACACGAACCAAAAATGGGTTTAGGTTGTGGTATACGAGCTTCCTTCGCTACCAGGCAACATTTTACTTTAGACTAAGTTGATCGACATCACTCCTACCGGCTTCCCGGATTGAGGCATCAGTAGCCGGATCATCGATCGTTCGACTTCTTCTACAACTACACGATCACTTCTACCTAATTTCTACACAGTGGTTCTAACATTCTGACACTCAATGAACAAAACGAACGACCATGGCGCACTCACAAGGTATTCCCACGCCGCCATCCAGAGTCTGGCTTCTTTCCATCCCAAGATCCGGCTCGCATCTCCTCACAAGGATTTTCTCCAAGCAGTCCAAGCTGTCGTACTCGGGCTACAATTTCATGGATTACATCTTCCAGCACCACAAGATCATGGACCAGAACGTCACTCTGGACCAGCTATCGACCAAGGACCGCGATGCGCTGTTGAAGACGGCAAAGGACGGCCTGGCCAAGACGAAATCAGCCATCGACAACATTGAAGCAGAGGTTAAACACAGAACCATACCGATCGAAAATCCAAGACACCCCCTTCTGACAAGCAATTCCAGGGCAAAATCCCCTTCATCAAAGAACACCTCCTCTCCATCACAGACCCCTTCCTCACCCTCCAACCCCACCCCGCAGCACCCAACCACACTCCCTGGAAAGCCCTCCTCTCCCCCTCCTCCCCCTCCGCCGCCCTAAACCCAACCCTCCTCCCCGACGCCTTCCTCTCCTCTTTCAAGCCAATCCTCCTAATCCGCCACCCAGCCCTCGCCTACCCATCCCTCTACCGCGCCACCCGCGCCATAATGCCGCACATCACCCTCGACAGCAAAGGCCTCTGGATCGCTTTCTCTCTGGCCTGGATGCGCATGACGTACGAGTGGTTTGAAGACATGGCCGCCGCGGGAAGCAAGCCTTGCAAGCCGATCGTAGTCGACGCCGACGATCTCATCTCTGATCGTGAGGTCGTTCGCAGGCTTGCGGGGATGGTGGGCGGGGATCCCGAGGAATTGGTGTTTGAGTGGGACGCGGTGGAGGGGGAGGAGTTGGAGGGCGTGGGTGCTGTGGCGAGGGTTTATGAGAGTACGCTGTTGGCTAGTAGGGGGGTTGTTGTGGAGGGGAAGGGGGCGGGGGGGTTGGAGATTGAGAAGGAGGTGGAGGGGTGGAGGGGGGAGTTTGGGGGGGAGGTGGCGGGGAGGTTGAGGGGGTTTGTTGAGGCGGCGATGGGGGATTATGAGTATTTGAAGGCGAGGAGGTTGAGGTGATGGGCATTGTTGTTGGGTTAGGAAGGTGGGAGCGAGCTTTCTGGTTTTACCGTTCATTTTGGGGAGGCTCGATCGCTTGTGGCGTTGCTGGAGTAGCCGGTGCCATGGTCTGAGATTGCCGTTGCAGAAGATGCGGGTGAGCGAGACTCAACAGCTGTTGTTGTCTGCTTCAGTGCGCGCGTAAGGCTCCGTGTATGTCGTTGTCGCTGCTGCCTAGGCCGGACCACGCCGCATCTCGCGTAATCTCAATATGCATGGCGAGAGGTCTGCAGGACTCAGTTAACCAACAAGTACTACTATGATCATACTGCTGAAGTGGCGTAAAGCACGGTGGCAGGTAGGTAGGTATAGGTGTGATATGGCAAACCGAAAAGAGCTCTCTATACCATTCAGCGAAATCCTTCGCCAATCCATCGAACCATCGACGACAACAGCATACACCTGTCCCAAGGAGACCCAGTAAAGCAAAGCGCTCGAACTCCTGGATGAACTAGTAAATCCCCCAATTTTCTTGCGAGCAGCGTAAAGATGCAGGGCAGGTGGCAGACCAGAAAAGATAAGATATGAAACGACAAGCTCGAATACAACAAGCCACAACACTCTCAAACTCCATTCGATGCCGCAGCTTGAGGAGCGACAGGCGTCGAGTTGGATCCGGTACCAGCGCCCGCGCCGCCCGAAGAGCGTCCACTGCTTTTAGGCCTGCTCGAAGTCTTCCCACTCTCCTTGTCCGCCTTCTTCTTCGCATGTCTCTCCCTCGCCAGCTCGAGCGGCGACTTCTTCTTCTGCGGCGGCGCCGCCGCCTCAACGCTGCCGACGGCACCGTTCTTCTTGACATCTTCCAGCTCGGAGAAGCTCTGGAAGCCGTCGTTGGAAGCCTTATTCTTGCTCTGCCGGACCCAGTCGCCGCGTCGGCGCTTGTACATGTCCATCTTCCAGTTCTTCCACACCGCGCGGCCGCATGGGGATTCGCGCAGCTGAGCCTCGTTCTCGGCGAGTTCTTCGGCGATGCGCTCGCGGATGAACGCCAGGCCGTGCGTGCCCTCCCAGATGCAGTCGACGACGTGCGAGGCGGCCTTGTCGAGGGACATTTCGCCGATGTGGCCGTAGAAGCGCTGGACGAGCTTGCGGATCGTGATGGTCGAGGCGTTGTGGGTGGTGAGGGCGGCTTGCAAGGTTCGCGACACGATGGCGTCCTTGCTCATGGAGAAGAGGGTCTCGGAGTCGAGGCCGATCAGGGCGTCCAGGACGAGGCCGCTGAGGGCGCCCGGAACCAGGAGCATGGCTTGCGCGAGGACGTTGAAGTGTGCTTTGACGGGTTCGGAGGCTTTAGCGACAAAGGCGGCGCCGGTTGCGTTTGCGTTCGAGCCTGAGCCGGCGTTTTCGGGCTTTTTGCTCTTTGAGTCGGTCGTGTCGTCGATCTTTAGGAGTTTCTTGATCTCGAATCCGTCGGGTCCGTCCCATGTTGAGTTGATGTGGACTGCGATCGCTCTTGTGTCGATGCCGCGGACCGTGCACCTTTCAATCAATGTGCGCACGATGTTTGTGCGGTTGCGCTCGAGGAGACTGGGAATGGTGGGCGCGATGGATTCGTGGGCAGCTAGGAGTTCGTCTTTACCGAGACGCTCCATAATCCGGCAAGCGACGAAGCTTGCGATCTCGTTGCGAGCGTACGAGGGCAGGCGTTCCTTGAACAGAGTTCCGTAGATGTTTTTGAATAGCTTCGCGGGTGCACTCTCAACCAGGGTCTCGATCAGGCGGGAGCCAATATTGTCGTAGATCATTGCATTGATGAATGCCGCGCTTGAGCACTCAGAGGTGATGGGCTCGTCGGGCAACAATGTGCGAATGACCGAAGACTCGTCCTTTGCGCGCTGCTTGCCAAAGTGCGAAAGCTCAATCCTTAGAAGAAGCTGCAGAGTAGGGTTGCCGTTGGGAGATGTGGCAAGCGCACGCAGTTTCTCGGTATCAAGACCAGCAATGCTGTCGCTGAGAAGCTTCTCCAACGCGACAGAGAATGATTCTGGCACTTTTCTGTTTTGGTCCTTGGTCTCTGACTTCTCTTTGCCCTCCACTTTGATCGATTCCTTATTTTTACTCTGCATGAGTTGCTTGTTGGCCGAGGATTCGAGCGATTCGCCAGAGAAGACGACGAGGAGAACTCGGAGGACGTGTGAGGCGAAACGGTCGGTCATGAGGAATCCAATGTTGCTTTCAATCTCGGACATGGTGTCGAGGAAGCATTTCTCCATGGGAGGCTCGCCTTCGCCCTCCATGGGGGTATCTTCATTTCTGGAGGACTTTTTGGGGCGGTTCGACAATTCACTCGTGACGACTGGTGCCGCGTGTGTGAAGAGAGCTTCGCAACAGTGGGAGGCGAAACGGTGGGTCATCAAGTGGACAAAGCTGGTAGAGTGTCAGTAGTGGCATTCCTGGCGCATGCTTGCTGTGATTTGTACATACTTTCCGTAAAAGCGTTGGAACAGGCCTTTGAGTTGTGCAGGTGTCGAGAGCTGGATCAACCGCTCCATCAGACGAGAGCAAGATTGGCTGTTTGCGATTTTGAGCTCTTTGCCCTCAGCCTCACGCCAGACGTTTCCGAGGAACAGTTGTCGCTGCTCGGCGTCATCGAAGTTGTTCATCTCGAGCATTTCGTCGGCGTGCTTGAAGTACTCTTGCTCTTCCTCGTCCAGCATACCAAAGAAGGGTGTGTCGAGAGTTGGGTATGCACTCTGCATGACATCTTCCATGGGATCGCCGCCGTCGCCGTCGCCTTGAGGCAGAGGCACATAGTCTTGCCCATTCTCAAGCTCGTGCTGGCCGACTTCGACGGACTTTTGTCGTTTTGTGTCTTGCGAAAAGTTGTGCTCTTCCTCTGCCTCTTCATGCTTTCTCTTTGTGCCTTCCATGCGCCTTCCGCGCTTCTTCATTTCTTTAGGCATGATGTGCGGTGGTTTCGGTGTGTGGTGGGTTGCGAAAGAAAATTCGCTTGAAGCGGGCAGCAAATTGTGTCGCAAAAAAGGCTGGTGGGTACTTTTTTGGGGAGGGAGTCGTGATTGAGAGAGGATGTCGGTGTTGAAAAGCTGTCGAGGCAAACGAGGCAGCAAGAGGTCACGGCAGGGTGTGAGGGCCGGTCAGTAGTGTATATTCTCGGGCGAGCGACGGCGACTCTCTCTCGCTCGCTCCCTCGAGAGCAGCACAAAGATTGCCGATCTCCGCCAACGAGTAAGCCTCGAAGCGTGCAGAGATCGATCTGGACGTCGCTTAAACTGCAACACCGGGGACTGCGATCGCGGCAAGGAAATGATGAATCTCCGATTGCTAATGACCAATTAGAAGTCGTCATACTGGACCCCGATCTGGGATCGAGTTTGCACAAATAAACGGTCTCCCAGATCTGTGGCCCGCGATCTGAGACGATCTGGTAGAATCGCGTCTCACATGCACCCCGATCCTAAGCGAACCATGCGCATGAACGCCCAAGTCTCCTACCTGCATTCCCTTGGTAGGGATTGGTTTTGATGCTTGTCGCCTGACATGTATATACATATATATGTGCATGCCCGTTGATGCGTTGTGCTTTGTTGTGAGTACACGGGTACATGCTGTCGAAGATGACAGTGGAGGTTTGGCATGCGTGGCCGGAAGGATGGATTGCTCACTGCTCTGAAGTCTCCGGTCGGACGGGAATACCTCCGACCAGGTAAGGTACGATGCTTTTCGTACACCTCCACTTGTCAAAGATACGTTTACATGGTACAAATGCCCATGTGCACTGTGTCAGATCTGGTGAGACGGTCAGGTCGAGGTCAGGCCAGACCAGGCCAACAGCCAACACATGCACAACAGCAAGCCCACATCAGATGCGCTGTCCGAAGACGCATAAGCAGGAGGGCATCGCTTGATTGCCGTGTTCACTTGTCAGCCATGCCTTGACCACCCGAGCGATGGTACCACGTTTGTGGCGCACATCTGCAGGTGTTGCGGATCGCGGTACAGTAAGCTAGGTCGTACCCCTTCCAACCTCACCCTTGTGAGTCTCATTAATGTTCCTTATATCTGGATCAATTTACCAAGGAGGAAAACTCGTGTAAATTGTTGGAAGGACATACTCCACCCAGACGACAAGCCTCCTCTTTCCCTATCGATAGGCAAACAAGACCGGTCTGCACGGTGACGTCGCGCCGAGAGGAGCCGGAATAACAACCGCCTTGAACACGAACAGATGCCATCATCTCACTTCCTGCCTTTCAATCCACCCGCGGACTTGTCGCACTCCTCGATATCTCTCACTGGACGCACGAAGAGATACTCAACTCCCTTCTCTCACGTGGCACATTCGTTCCAATTATTCCCTGCCGATTCACCTTCGAGCCATAGCATTCAAGCTTCTTCGTCCTGCCGCCTGCGCCTTGCTACTCGAATCCTCGCATCCTTCGAATCCACCGCTTCAGACGGAAGACAAGGCATTCCCTAGCAGACCATACTTGGCTTAATCCCCCCTCTCATATGCACGTCACTCTGGGTGGTGCTGAGAATGGCGGTAAGTAGTAGTATCTTCGTCGTTTCCTCTGCGAGATATCGCCTGTTCTGCGATTCTAGTGGTCAAGTACCTCAACCACCTTCCTATTCTATCATTCCAGCTCCTTTTTGCTGTATACAACTCCTTCAAGACATGCACATTGACACCGCACCCTGGACTGGGTGGCTGAGAATATGCATTCCTCTCCTCCAATCCTTGATTCTCCTTGCGACAGTCACAGTCATTGCCTTGGGAGCTGCATCTTCAGCAATAATTGAACGACGATGGAATTTCTTACATCTCGAACAAACAAACCAGGCTTACTTACCCAACACATCATACACATCTACCCACGAGCTCAAAGTACGAATGTAAGTCTTTAACAATCCCACCGATCGACTTCCAAAACATCCCAACTCATCCCTGCCAGACAACTAGTATGCTTCTACACACTGGTCCCTCTCGTAACATCCGCCTTCACCATCGGCGAAATCTGGTGCCTCCTCACAAACGACCTAGCACCACTCTACGTGATCATCGCCTCCCTCATTTCTGCCTCAATCTGGGCAATGGAACTCGGATTCTGGACCGCCTGCCAAACGAAAAGGAACGACGCCGTGCCGGATCTGTGTCCCGTCATCTTCAAGAACGGCAAAGGCTCCTTGTTCACCCTCGATCCGACTCTAGTTGCCGCACACGCCGCGGTTTACCTAGCGGCGGTGTTGATCGTACTGTACGTCCTTGCATCTTAACCTACCTCTGTTCCCGAAAGTAACAACTTGCAATTTACTGACACGCCGCCAATCAGCTACTTGATCTACGCCGTCCTCGGCATCTTCGTCTTCCACCGCGAACACTCGCGCGCCAAACAACGGAAATGGATCGGTGCGCAGAAACGCGCTTCGTTGCTAAAGCGCCGATCGGAGGATGAGGAAGAGGCTCTCGCTGCTGCTGCTCGGAGGGA
>Ga0265797_10005642_pt1 | contig 18147 bp, 24 predicted proteins | sample P2T30metagenome_FD_192433 | JGI IMG/M metagenome (GOLD analysis project Ga0265797, IMG submission 192433) | Plant litter microbial communities from East Loma Ridge, Irvine, California - P2 T30 | ecosystem: Environmental > Terrestrial > Plant litter > Unclassified | place: USA: California... | reverse complement strand
CCACCAACACCACACCATGTCCGGCTCCCCGCCCCACGGCTCCACACCCACGACACTGGTCCGACGGGGCCGATGCCATTTATGGGTACGGGTGTGCCTGAGACTATTGTTTGCCGAGTGCTAGTTCATTGGCGCGCCGTTTGTTGTTTCGTAGGTGAGGTGTTGAGCTACGCAGGTGTGGTTTTGGTGGTGGTGGTTTGGGAGGGAAGGCGCGAAGGGGAGAGGGGTTGGGCAGAAGAAGGTTTCCCGCAGCGACGGTGGCGTTGTTTCGCGAATCGGAGATCCTGCGCTCTGCGGAGCGTCACTCCTACATCTCAATACTGTGTAGGTCTACCTGTGTGTAGTTCGACTTTGTTCTGATGTCGTCTCTGCTGCGTCCGCAGTACCGTACCGGTAGCCTTATGTGCATCTGGAGCACCACCAGCGCTGCGCTGGCGCACGCACCTCCCTCGGTCTGCCTTCAATATGTTAGACACGACTAATAACGCCGTGCGAAACGAGAATTGTTTACGCCATAGCTCCATCGCGTGATTCGGCGCTTTGGTACACGCCACCCTGCGAGCTCAAAAACGACGTGGAACCTGCCTTCATCACAATGTCCAAGATCCCGAGGTCTCGACGAATGCACGAGAGCAAGACGACCCTAGGCGTAGTCAGACGGCTGAAAGGTGCATTGATCTTGCCTTGTTTCTGAGAACTAGTAACAACGTTGTAGCAGTTCTAGGACAATACGTTGCAGCTACTTTGGGTGGTCGGCAAATCAGCTATTGAGCAGATGAGAAGATACAGCAGCACCCCTACCTACGTAAGTCTTTCAGCCTCACCATGCTACAGGTAAGCATCGCCTCGTTCTCAAATTACGATTTCAGGGAACTGTCGATCCCATATGCCGCTACAGGCGATTTCAGTCAAAGATGCACCCAAACTTCCAAGGTTGGTAGCCGAGTCTCGCAGCGTCTTACACATGCTAGCCGCGATTGGGACTATGTATGGCCAAGACACGTGGTGGCCTTACGCTACATGTTTACAGCCCTACGAATGAGCGTCTCAATCAGGCAGTTGGACATCAGGTAAAGACTGCGGCCCTGAGTACGGTCAGTCAATAGAGCGTCGCCCGTGCTGTGACGTCCTGCTTTACACGCACGAAGCTTTCGAGACGAAGTATAAGTGATCACTCCCTTCCGATGCTATTAGGCATACTTTACATCTTCAACCCAAGTTCTCAACATGATGAATTCCCTCGTCAAATACCACGCGCCTGCAGCAGTCATCCTGCTCAGTGCACTACTTCCTGGTGCACTGGCATCGAACGAAACATGCGTTACGCCAGATTGCATCAAAGCGGCCTCCCATATACTCCAGACATTGCATCCTGATTACAAGTCAATGGACCCATGTAACAACTTCGAGCAATGTATGTCCTCGCATATATTCCATCGCGGAAGTCAACGCTAACGCCCCATTCTCATAGATGTCTGCGGTGGATTCCCAGCGCTGTGGCCTAACGAACCTCAGACCGATACTCTCACCGTAGTGCAGTCGTTCAATCGATACGTACTCCAGACAATACTGGAAAACCCTTACCCTGGTACAAATACTACCGCCTCCACCGACGACAAAGCTGCCTTCGATATGGTGGTGAAGAACTACAACTCGTGCATGAATGTCACTGCAATCAATAACACGAATATGGATGGATTCATGCCGATTGCGAAGAAAATCACTGAACTCTTTCCCGTGGATGTAGCAGACTTTGCTTCCAATACCACGCTTGTGGACCAGGACCTGGATGCCATGGCCGATACCTTGGCCTACTTATCTCAGAACGGCGTCCCCATTTTTGGCGAATTTTGGACTGGCTCTGACCCACAAGTACCGGTAAGGACTAGTATGTCGATTCTAGATCATTCCACTAATCCTATCAGGGAGTCGTTGTGCCTGTATTTGGATTCAACAATTACAACGTTTCAGACCACGCGTTGCCAGCAAAGACCGGTCTGTTGGATCTACTCGCAGTACCAGAACAGCAATTAGCTGCAGAATTGGCGGTGCTGCTACCCAATATCTCGAATAGTACCGTCGTTGGTACAGCACGACGTGTACTGAAACTAGCGGCTTCCTTTGCGCAGCTCGTATCACAGGTTGATGTGGTTGCAGTAGGGGTTCGTAGCTCTCATATTGCGTTGCTGCAACTACAACTTTCTGCATCAACATCACTGACATGATACAGGACTTCTATCATTCCACTACCGTGGAGAAAGCTGATCAGATGGCGCCTGCCTTGACTCTCGGCAAAGTCATCAAGAGATTAGCTCCCGCGGACTATCGCCTCGAGCGCATGATCTTCCAATTTCCAAGCGCATACTCAAAGCTCTCGGCCGTCATTGCGGAGACGCCGAAGTCGACTTTGCAAGCAGTCATGCTCCTTCTAGCGTGGAAAAGCTACGAGGAATTCTTGACCGTCACACCTCCGCTGGTACGTCTTCTGTCGCGTTTGTGCTGAAGGCAACTGACCAGATGTGGCCTAAAGAGTCCCAGTGCTACTAGATGGGATACGTGTTATAGTTATGTGGATCAAAGCTTGCCATGGATTGCTAGCAAGTTCTTTCTTGACGAGACATACACGGAAGAGACGCGGGAAGATTTGAAGGAAATGACTGCGGATATCGAGACTGCTTATCTCCAGCGTGTAGCGGGCTTTGACTGGATCTCGAACAGTACTGTGAGTGTTGTCTCCCCCATGTGGCATTTCAGACGCAACTAACTCCGTACTTTAGAAAGCCTTGGTCCTTGAGAAGCTTGAAGAGGTGTCCGATTTCGTCGGTTACCCAGAACATGTACGTCTCCATACCACCCAGCCTAGATGAAGTCCTAATGAGCACAACACAGGAACCATCAGCGCGCAATGCAACAAGTCTCTTGAAGTATTACTCACCCATCAACATCACCGACACTTACTTCGGAAACGCCCTAAGCATCCGCCAATGGGCCGCCACACGAGCCTTTGACGCCCTATCCCGCCCTTCCGACGACAACCTATGGCTAGAATACGGCGTTCACTCCTACGTCGCCAACGCCCGATACTTCGCCAACAAGAACAACATCTACATCCCCGCAGGCATAACGCAACCACCCCTCTACTACCCCAGCGCACCCAGCTATCTCCGATACGGCTCCGTCGGCATCATCATCGGCCATGAAATCACGCACGGCTTTGACACAAACGGCAGGCTCTGGAACAACAACGACCAGTACAGGAATTGGTGGGACAATTCCAGCACAGCGGAGTTCAACACACGAGCGCAGTGTTTCGTCGACCAGTTCGATGGTATACCGCTTGTTGATTACACCGGCAAGCCCGTCCTCGACGAAGCAGGCGAGCAAGCCTATGTCAACGGCACGCTGGCCATCACCGAGAACATCGCAGACGCTGGAGGCTTGTCGAACGCATGGGCAGCCTGGCGGGCGCGCGAAGCGAAGGAACCGTCGCAGAAGCTGCCGGGCATGGACGAGTTCACAAAGGAACAGCTGTTCTTCATTGCGTCTGGGCAGACGTGGTGCAGCAAGTTGAGTGCAGAGAGCGTGCTGGGTATTACGAGGGCGGATGTGCATGCGCCGCCTTTTGCGAGAGCGCTGAATGTTGCGATGAATTCGGGCGCTTTTAGGGAGGCGTGGAAGTGTGAGGTCAAGGAGCCAGGGTGTGAGCTTTGGTAGAGAGTATGGTACTAGCCAGTCGGTCACGATATGGACACTGCCAATTTATGGTGCTACGTCCGGGGATATCGGGGTAAGTGACGGAGCTATGGACGCATGCATATGTTGGCTGGTAGGATTCATGAATGGAAGACGTGGATGGGGGCCGGAAAGTTGCGGCACGAGAAACTGCGAAACAATGTACCCGCAGCAACCACCATGTGTGGTTGCACAGAAAAGCTCCTGCGCGGTTGGGGCCAAATAACTCAGCCTGAACCCTCGCCTCCTTGCTCGTTTTGGTCACATCGAGCCATCTCCTGCGACTCCCCCCTGGCTAAACCTCTAAGTCACACGGTGACCAAACCCATAGTCATACCTGTGTAGTAATTGGATGTACTACAAGATGTCGCGCCAAAAAAAAGCAGAAATAGATTTTAAATTCACGCGCAGTTTAATTTGTGGGTGTTTTGGACCCCATCATGCAGCAATCGTAGGCTACCAAACCCTGCGAAGGCAGAGGGCAGTGTCACCAGGATGCGACGCCACATGTTCTTCCTCGGAGCGGTAAAACTTGCAGCGCCTAGAAAAAGGCGTAAAACGATGTCAGCACTAGTGGCATCGCAACATATGTACTTATTTCTTCGATATCTACCATCGCTCGTATTAGCGCTCTCTACGATGAAATAATGTTCACACAGCCGATACGTTTCTAACACGATGCGATTCATGTCAAAAGGTGGAAATTCGGATTCCAAGAAGTCTCCTGGCTTTGTACGGACTGCTTTCCAGGAACTGAAACATGATCTCAAGTCGACGCAATGGCTGCGAGGGTTGGGCTGGTTTGTCGGAGCGGTATGGTTCGCAGGTCTTTTAGGATGCATGGTTTCCTTTGCTCTCGTGCAGAGTTTCGGCCCTCCAGATAAGGCTTGCCAGCCAGACGGTAGTTTCCGATTGAAGCCAGACTCTTACAGCGTGTGGTCGTCATCGGGGTTTTTCCAAATCACTTTGGGTGGAGGCCACCTCACGTTTGCACAGGCAAAAGTGGTCGATATCGTATGGGACATTGTAAGGTTTACCAAGGACATAGTGCGCTCAATTCGATAACAATCTAACGACTGACAGGGCGTGGGCCGTGGTGGTCAACTTGTGCTGGCACTCGTATCGTGGCGCGAGTTCGCGAGGTATCTTACTATCTGTATGGAAACTCGGCCCGTCACCTATCAATTGTTCCGCACGATATTCATCGAGAACGATGCTTCTATCCTCTCGACATACCGAACTATCAGGAGCTTCGTATGGCAGCGGAGACTACGATCGAACGTTGCCATGTTTTTCATGGCATCTACCATGATCTTCATCCTTGCGTTTCCTACGCTCATCAGTGCCATGAGTGGTTACGACTCCAACGTTGCATCCCAAGTCCAGGATCGCGATGGTAATCTTATACTATTCAACAAGTACTCGAGAGTCTTCTATGTCGTTCATGATGGATGGAGGATTAATCAAACCGGTAACTACTGGATTACGGACGAACGATTCGCAGGTATGTCTGCTTCTTGCCTCTTTGTCCGTCAAGCCAAGAACAATGAATGACAAAAGCGTATAGGCGATGATCCTGTTATGAGCGTGAGAACTTGTACCACATATACTAGGTCATGTTCCCTAGCAAAAGCCGTCTCTGAATGTAAGGCCCATGCGTGAATGTAGATCTCCACCTACTAATGAGTTGCAGATGTCAGCGCTTATGGATTTCACGGAACACGGAACGTCACGTCTCAATTCTACAACCACACGTCGTCTAGGAATGTTACAATAGAGGCGCCTGTGTTAAACATTTCCGCATACTTCAACGAGGAGAACATGTTTGAGCTTGGGAACCCTGCTAGAGTACTGAATACTACTTGGGCGAGGGTACCATTGGCAAACAATGAGACCATTGACGAAGCGTACATCAGAGACAATGGAAAGTGTCAAAACACGGGGGTATGTTATCGTCAAATGGCACACAAGTCTTCATCTCTGACCAAACTTTCGTCCTAGGACTATCTATGGGGCTTCTCATTCTTGCAGCTCTATATCGGCATAATACTCCTGCTCTTTTGGACCACGGGAATTTACTTAATGTGGATCTACACCCACAGCACCATGGCGTTGCGCAATCGCCTTCCCGAGGAGATTCCCGGAGAGAATCGCGCGGTCCTTGAGCTGGCGGCAGCTATGCAGGATGAGCTCGATATCAAGGACATCGATCCTTCATTACTTAGGGAAAAGCAACTAAAGGTGCGGATCAAGAAGGAGATCCAGGGCGGTAGCATTTCATCTGCCTATCTTAGTTCCACGCTTGAGTCGCACAGCATCTGGAAGAGCGTGAAGACGTGGTTCAAAACCGAGAAGTGGTGGTTTCTGGCTATACTGATTACAAGCGCAAGTTGTGGGGTTGGTTGGGTGTATACTTTGTGGGTTGGTATCATCTTCACGTTCGTCTGCTTTGGTCAGCTTTTGGCTTTTTGCATGGGCACAACGGCGGGTAGTCGACTGCTTGTGATCTTATTTTGGGCGTTGTTGGGTGTTATCATGGGTTGCGTAATGGTGGGGATAATGTACCAGAAATGAAGGAGTACAATGAATGGAGCAGGTCTTGAGCAAGTTACGAAGAACGCTTTGATGGTATCTGCCGTGCGCCCTACCGTGTGTGGTCTTGTGCACGACAAATTCGGCACAGTGCTTGAGGTTCTGCTTGTATATCTCGTCCCGGTGTGCGCAGCCTCAAGCGTGGGTGATTGAGAAGCATCGTAAGTAGTTAGCCCCTACCTGGGGGGCGTCATGTTGTTGTTTTTCACAATCAAGTCGTCATCATACTCCCGAAATTTGGTCACTTCAAATCACTTCGTCGTCGAACCACTTCGCTGCCATTGAACTCGATACTACCTTGTTCCCTGCGCTCCATGCGGTACTCCTGCCCTCCGTCTCGCCATAACCTCACCCATCGCATTCCTAACTTCCTTCTCACTATGTACCACATTCTGCACCATGTACTTCTTCATCGCCTCCCTAAGCTCACCCTTCGCCTTCTCATTCTCGCGATACGGAATGCTCTCCAGCTCCAGCAGCCGATTCGCGTCCTTATTTCCTTCCGCCACAAACGCCGCCAGCCTGTCCAGCTGTGTGTGCCGCGATGCGTCCGTGTCGTCGGTCGGTTGCTGCGGATTCCGCGGATCGATGCGGTACAGCGGCATGAGGAGCGCGAGAAATTGCGCTGCGGAGATGGAAGCTTTCTTAACGATGGCGGTGAGTTGGAAGGGCAGGTATGCTGGGCGTAGATTTGAAGATGTGACGAGCGGGTTGATGTACTGCGTCAGGACGCTCGGGTGATCTGGCCGTGTCGCAGTGCGAATCTCGAAGGCTGCGACGGCGAGGAGGCCAAAGTAGCGCCAATACGTGCCGTCTTTCAGGAAGCCCAGCGCGTTAGCGCCAATAAGGATGACGAGCAGGGCGCCGTAGGAAGTCGCGGCGCTGAGCAGGGCGCTTTCGACGTAGTCTTTGACTGTGAGGCAGGACTGGCACTGGCCAAATATTTCGGGGCCAAAGCGGTCGTATGCGAAGCGCTTTGCCGGATCGAGCACAATGTCGCGCATCGTTTTCAGGTGCACGAAGTAGGCGTTTGCTTGGTCCCTGTCTACGCCTGCGCCCGCCTTGTCTGGGTGGAATTTGATGGTGAGGCGGCGGAAGCGCGAATTTATGCCGGCTTCACCAACGTCGAGCGGGACGCCGAGCTCGGTATATGCGTTGGAGGAGCGCTGGAGGTTGAAGTCGACTTCGTAGATGGTGAAGGCAAAGTAGGCGAAGTAGATGGCCATGAGCACATATCGCCGGTGCTTTATAAAGTTGGGACTGCCTGGCTGCGGCTTCGGATCGCCGGCGCGTATGAAGATGCTATATAGGACAGTCTGTGTCCATCCTGCGGCCTTTCAAAAGTTAGCTACACTCTGATGTGCAATGAGCGATGCATACCAGTGGTATGAGAAACTGCCACACTAAGAAGGGACCGATCGTGTCCCATGACATATTCGTTTGTGCCATAACGTCACGCTACAAAAGAAGGTCTTGAAAAAGAGTGTGTATTCAACATATGGTCGTGGTGTTGCGGCGCCTTCGGGAAAGCCGAGGGCACATGTGGCATGACGCGGTTCAGCTTAGTCATACACGCGTGAACCTTACGCCGTCCTTCGTCGTCGTCGTAGACTCACATCACAGTATGAGCAATGGTTTGACTATATAACGCATGTCGTACTCCTCGACGTGCAGACTACTGTCCAGGCAATGGAACCGGAATCGCTCCAATCTGAACCATCAATCCAAAGATGTCTGGCTGTCCCAGCTCCTCCACAATCTTCCCCTCCTCAAACCGATAAATATTTACAGCAGTCATGCAAAACGTCTTGCCCGATGCCGGAAAGCCCATGAACGGAGCCTTGTGCGTGCCACGGGTTTCGAAGCGTGCGACTACCTTGTCGCCTTCGGCCACGGTCTCCTTCAATGTCCAGTTGATGTCTGGGAATGCACCGCGCATCATTCCGAGGATCTGGAGATAGCCCTCGAGACCTTTGAGAGGGGGTCCACCGAAAGGCACATGAAAAACTGCGGAGTCTGAGATTACTTCTTGGCCGATGATTGCGTCGCCTGAGTTGATGAACTCGAGGAATCGATTCAGGTATGGGAGGTTGCTGGAAACCATGATCTGGAACTGCGAATGGTCAGGAATGGCATTGGCTTCCAGAATTTGCGGCAACGTACTCTTTCGTAGACGGGAGAAAAGGAAAACTAAAGTATATTTCCTATTCCCTAAGTGGTCCTTTGGTGTTTATTGGGTGAACTGCGCCGTAGTGTACAAGCTTTATAGAGGGATTCAAAGACTTCTGTGTCTCGGAACTCTAAAAGATTTGCGCGCAAAAAGCAAGCGGAATTGTGGGGATGATTATGTGTGCTGCTCGACGTTGCGGCATGTTTATTCGGCCGCTACTCTTTCCTAGTTTGCAGGTGTAGCTAAGCACCCACGACGGCATCTTTCCACTCACTCATATCTAGCACCTCTGGTTCCAGTGAATGAACTCAATACACCCATGTACATTATCGACGCCCGTGAAGATTCGGGATGTACCAGTAGGCACAACCCACTACACATCATGTTGGTGCAAGCAGCCATTGCGACACAAAGAGATGCTACTTCGAGGACGGATAGACCGAATTATCGGTACTGGTAAGGCTTACTGGACCATACATGACCGAACCAGTCTTGAAGTGCACGAGTAAGAATAACTTAGCAAGAGAGAGCGCGATGTTTCTCAATCTCGTCCCACGTGCTTTCGATGAATTGTCTCCATGCCGATACGCATATCTTCATAGTACTTCTTCTCGGGTATGTTCAGCTCGTGATGAGTGGTCTGACGCATCAGCAGGTACTGCTGTCTGGTCTTCGGGGGTGACTCCATGGTTTGCTTGGCCTTGACCAAGCCTCTAGTGCTGTATTCAATAGCGGTCTGAACACTTCCTGATGAAGTATACCAAGAGGTTTATTTCCGTAGGCTGCGTTGTTTGCAAAGCGTTGGCGGGTGGCGAAGGAAAGTTTCGGCTGACTTGGTTCTTGAGCCTCAAGCAAGCGCTAACCACTTTCGCTTACCCTTGAAATTTAGTGTCCCTCGTGGCGGCGTCAAATCATACACAGGACGCAATAGTTGCAGACAACCCACCTTGAACAGCAGTTGGGGAAAATGGTGGTGTATAAGTGGGGTCCGAGTCTCGACGTGCTGTTACATGCCTACAGGATCGTGGAAGTTGCAATTTCACGTTGACATTGGTAGGTACAGTCTCCGGCCAGGCACTTGGCCACGATGCCAAATGACAGGCGGTGAAAAATTGCTGGTGCCGTTTGCGCGACCCCGTCCGAGCGTCTAGACTTCCTACACGATCAGAGCGCACATCGCTCTCCATTTCTTATCTGCCATCGTCATCTTAAGTCCTTCTTTCCTTGTCCAATACCACATTTCATTCTCTTCGTCCTGCGGTCTCTTCCATTTTCTTTCAGCGGCAAATGAGCGTCAGCCACCCAGGCTCCTGCCTGCCACCATCCAGCACTTTAATACCAATCCGTCAACTCGCCACATCGTCTAAAGAACAAATCACGGCAGCTCTCAAAAGTTTGCAAGCGCTCTACTGTCCACTACGCCTGCCGGCCGTTACAGTGAAATCGTTGCCCAAGTGGAACCACATCTCTGGAGTATCTACGCCAGGTCCGGCGGACTCTGGGTATGCCTCTCGTGATGAGATACAGCATGAAGACAACGTCGCTGTTGCCGAAGAGGTGACAGCTACTCTCCGTACCGACCCGTTCGAGCGCACGTTCGCCACAAGATGGCTTACCACACTTATCGCCCGTGTCGAAGAGATTGGCCTGGATGAAGACGTGACTACTTCGATCATCGACGACGCGGCCTTTATCTTAGCATCTTTCTCCGACTCGACACAGGATGCAGAAGAGGAGGCTTTGACGCGCGAGTTTACGTTCCCAACCACAACTGGCAACACGATCGAAGTCACTCTGAACGATGCGCCGCTTTCTGATACAGATCACACTGGCGTTGGCTTGCAGTCCTGGGGTGCCAGTATCGTTCTAAGCAGCATGATGTGTGCGGATCCCCAACGCTTTGGTCTCACGAATGATGTACTCGGAGACCAGCCAACTATGATCGAGCTTGGTGCAGGCACTGGCCTTGTCAGCCTGACAATCGCAAAATTGCTGCCAGAAATTGGTGTAGCCAATGCTAGCATCACAGCAACCGACTATCACTCCGCGGTGCTTGGGAATTGCCAGTTGAACGTGGCAACGAACTTTTCCTCTGACTTTCAAGACCGTCCTTCCGTACACACCGCGATTCTAGACTGGTCACAGCCATCTCCCGAGCTACACTCGACAGCTGACGTGCTCATTGCCTCCGACGTTATCTATGCGCCTGAGCATGCAGCTTGGCTTCGCGACTGCGCTGCGCATCTACTCAAGCAGAATGGGACGTTCTGGCTCATGGCTACAGTGCGCAAGACCGGGAAATTTGAGGGCATACCAGAAACCGTAGAGTCCGCTTTCGTACCAGAACTTTGTCTCACAGACGTTGATGGCAGGATGTTCAAAATTCTGCATAAGGAGACTGTGGAAAAGAGGAAGGCTATTGGAAGAGGCGACGAGAGCGGCTATAATCTGTATAGAATTGGATGGGCATAGAAGTCTTGTGGTTTCAAGATGGGATGAAGTGCACTTGAACGTTGGCAATCAATGCTCATGCGGCGTTCGACTAGACTTAGAGGCAAGAATTAGATAATGACTAGACGAGTGCGTAACTGGTCCTGATTTTTATCATGACCGATTTCAAAGCTACTGGCCATTTCCCTTACCGGTTGCTACTGTTAGCTTTCTATCATGTTGATCTGCACCGCAATCGCAACCCGGATCGATGTCCTCCAACAATCACACACCCATCAAAAGCCACAGTAGGGCAACCCGTCTATCCTTACGTCAGCTTATCTTCATCCTCGAATCTGCTCTCAGTCATCTCCAAGAGCCCTGAACCACTTACCACCACAGCTCCGCCCAAACACACCGGAAGGAACCCAACATTCTTTGTCGCTCACGTACAACCATTTCTGGCTTCCTTGTACATTCCGTCCCAAGGAATAGCATCGTACGTCGACTGGTTGACCAGGCGCAAGGAGTACCTTGCGCTCTTGATGCCACCTATCAATATCACAGGAGACTGGTCGCGTTGGCGTGAGATTTCAGGGTTTGCTGATGGCCAGAGGAAGGACAACCAGGAAGACGAATGAAGAAATATGCATAATAGTGTAGATGGCGTGTATGTTGGTGATGGAGAACTGATTCTGAGATGATCCTTGAGCTGTGCAGAAAGAAGAAGATCCAGAAGCATTTCATATACCACCGACATTAACCTTGTTGTTGGTTTGTGTTAACTTACACAGAGTGATCGGATTGGTCGTATTGCTCGCTTTGATCGTGAAGAACCCCGAGAAAGATATGTGAACACGAGGCTGATATTCTACGAGCCTTCGCGTGTTTTTATGTCTATTGTGGTCCGTACGTGTCGTACAGATACTTTTCTTTGCGAGCATGTACGATTACTTCCTAGCAACTGTGTCTCTTCACCGTTGGGATGGTAGTCCAGACCTTTCAATTCCTGGTTCAGCAGACATCTCGCCACGTGTTAGATCGCGCTGGGCCCTTGTCCACTGGAAGAACCCGTGCTCTGGGTTGCCATGGTCTCGCTGGTGTTGTGGTATCATTATATCTGGACGCTCAATCATGTGCTGTGGTGCATGGTGAACAGGGGCTACATATCCAGGCACGACATACTGGCGGCGAACGGGCTGGATACGATTCTTGAGAGTGCGGCGTTCTGGCAGGGTATGGTGCAGACATATCTTATGAGGTGGGTGAGGATTGGGGGTGCGGCGTTGTTTGAATGGGTGGGGGAGATTGCGGTGGGGTGGGTGGAAAGAAGCTGGGAGATGCATCAGGAGAGGAAGAGGGATAAGTTTGAGTTTTATACTTCAAGTACCGCAACCTACCGACTTGTTGATGTGTACCCAGTTCTTGATGTTCCCCATAATTCGTCTTAAAACTGCTCAAATCCTTGTTGTCTTATTGGTAACATCAACAACAAGGCATACATCAACAACTGTATAGATTGCGGTACGTGGGAGGAGACTGGGTGTATTGTTGCAAAGAGGTGGTTGTTCAATGCAACGAGACCCAAAGTAAAACTGATATTCCCGCCTCAAAAGTTAACCCTAAGTTTAGCGATACCAGCTTATCTAGGGTAGTCTACCCTCAGCTCACGCGCGTAGCTATCTCTCAATGCAACGAGCAGGCTTTCAACCGCGCAGACGTTTCCCCACCTCCAATTCCGTTTCCTGTACGTGTCCCGAGCCAAATGTCAGGATTAGAAGCTGAATAGCTCTTTCCTCTTCTCCTCTGCCAGCATCACCGTCTTTCCTCTCCTCTCCTCTCCTCAAAGAAAGCCACACACTGACCCACAGCAAACTCAAACACCGCGGCATGCACCACCCTCACCGGCCTCACTAGCAATACACCAGCCAGCGCAGCCACAAGATACCAACCAGACCCGCGCGAGAACGACGCGTCGGCTATCGCGACCACGAAATCTTCTTGCCCGTCTGATGCATACACAAGTTGACAAACATACCACAGCGCAGCTGCAAGGCTCGTGAAGAAAAGCACATGCAACATACCCACAAACGCGCCGTAGCGCCAGTCACTCCTCGTCTCCCGATTCGGCGTCTCAAGTTGAACGCGCCTGGAAAACAGACGCACATCCCACACGCACAAAGTCGTGCCGGATTGTTTCAAAGTTGGGGAGTCTTCAACCGCAAAAATGGCCATGACACGGGTGAGTAGAAGATCACTACGGCAGTTACAGTTGCGGCTTACCGAGATAGGCGCATCCGTTAGCCTAGCTGGGCTGGAGCGACACGATCACACGATGATCTGGCGTAGATGGATCGTCGGTCGCATCCCAATTTTGCAAAATGGTCGAGTTCTGCGAATACTCTCATTTTGATGTCGACTATGCAACCCTTGTCTTGCTTCGTCAGATGACATCAGCGCAGGTTGTCCGACGATCCAACGAGGCCTCCCACGCAATCAGCGAATCACAGCAAGCAGCCCCCAACCGTCGTCATTCATCGCGCTGCGCCGCTTCTTTACAGCCTCGCATTGATTATTGGTATATTCTCAGTCGCTATTCGTCCTGTCGGACCGGCTGGCTTGCATATCAATCCTCGCGCTGCGACCGACCATTAGTTGTAGGATTCAATCCGCATCCCAGGCAACGACCTCAAACTCTTACCACGCTCAACGAGAAGCCAATTCCCATGCTTATATTTTCACTAGTAGTGCGCCAGCCATCCGCATTTTGGTGTGAAGCAAGTCTATGATCAAGCAAAGCGTTTTGCACTCCTCAAAGAACTTAGGCCAACAACCTCTTGACTTGAGTGAGCTTCTTCTCAGGTTCGATGTCCTCGCCAGATCCCGATCGCCCTACGCATCCAGCGTGGACAGGTCAACATTCACAACAACAACAACCTCCAATGCTATATCCAGATCATCGCTACTCGCAAGGCTATCCACATAGCCAGCCATGCTACCCACAGCATGCGGTCGCGCAGACACCATACGTCCAACCACATTATGGCACGCCTTCACAGCATTTCATAGCTGAGCTCCCAGCACCGTTACCTCCAGCTCCGCCAACAGCAACTCCGAATGAGCAATTAAAACAAGATGAGCTTCTCGCGCACAAGCTACAGAATCTGGAGGTGGCAGAAGCAAGAAGGCGGTCGAGCAGCGCCGCAAGTCAACAGCAGCGTCCAGTCAGCATGGTTCCTTTAGTCTCTCAACCTACACACTCGCCACTTCTCCACCAAGTTTCTTCACTGTCATTGCGACCTCAATCGACAAGTATTGCGTCAAACAACACACCTTGGAGCCCGGGCTCGTTCGGTACGGCACGTACTGAGTCATTACCTACAGGGGCAGCACCGAGTACATTGCCGGAAGTGGTGATCGCACCACCTACAGTAAACGCATACAGTGATCTGCCAATTCCAGTGAATTCAGACAGGAGCCCCTCAAGTCCTCCTCCGAATGATCTACCTATCCCAGTGAATCTGGACAGGAACACACCCAATCTTCCGCCTCTAGCCCGGGGAAGTTTCACTTCCTTATCGGTGTACTTGGAGGAGATCCGACAAGTACCTTATCCACCGAGCTGGAGATTGCCTCCGCCCACCGCCACCTTCTATGCCTATGCAGGAAGTACAATTGCCAAGGGCTCTGATTGGCTGTCCCAGCAGGAAACTTTCACATGGCGTACTATTCGGCCTACTGAGCATGCTTATAATCCGGCAGCACCATCATACAGCTTCAGATTTGCAACAAGAGGCAAGTAGTGTTCCATGTATGCAGGAGCTCGTGTCTATTGTGTCAGCCTTCAGGACAGACTGAACGCCAAAGCTGGTGACACAGCAAATGAGAGCGTGTTCGTATAAGTTGCATGTAAAGCACATGCTGACTTCTAGTTTTAGGTGGTAGCTTCCGTGACCCGAAGTTCTCATGGTTCATGACGACTCCAGAACTTTCGGCAGAGCTCAAAAAGAAGGCAGCGAAGAGGACACCCACCTCGTGGACCTATGATCTACGTCTCGACTTGAATAGCGGCGTACGGAAGACCGAGATTTTAGGACATGGGCGCGATAAGGCCATTCTGACTACCTACGTACACGCCAGCAACTACGATTCGCTGAGATTCGTTGCACCTGATGGGAGAGCCTTTATGTGGGTTAGTAGTGGTACTGTCAGTTCCTTGAACGGATCAAGATACGACTCCATTCGACACGCCCTCTTCGCCGCCGCGGGCCACATTGCTGATCCGCTGTATGGCGAGATAATAGCAGACCACACATTCTGGGACGGCTACGTCGATCCAAACGAAGTGCACACAGGTCCGAAGTGCGACGGATGCCAGTCGAACCCAATCAATGGGCTAAGATGGAGGTGTAGAACATGCCACAAGCATGACGTCTGCGAGAAGTGCCGACAAGCGGTTTTGGCTGGCGCCTTTGGTGGCGCGATGCAAAAGTCGTGCAGCTTTTCGCTTGTATGTCTGCCCGACGAGACGCTGACCGTTCGTTCGTCTGGCGTCGAGACTGCTTTGGTGGTCGCAACGCTGCAGGTGCTCAAAGACTGGGAAAGACACACTTTGCGTGACGAGAAGCGAAAGAACATCAAGGGATTTCTAGCGAGCGAAGAAGCAGCACGGAGAGGCGATCTTGGGAAGATGAGCTACTGGAAAGCCGAGGACTGGGACAAGAAGAACAAGAGCAACGATAAAGTGGGCACAGTGGTCAAAGCGAAGAGTATGATCGCGGCATTTGAGGGCACGGCGAGTGCTGTTGGTGGTCTCGTGGACGCTGGATTTGCGTTAGCGGGGCATGGAACGCATGGGGGTGATGGGGGCGGCGGGTCTTCTGGCCATGGAGGAGGAGGCGATAGCGGGGGCGGAGGCGGAGGTAGTGGATCTTGATACGACTTCACACTGTCAGTACTGCTTCCAACTCGAGTCACTGTTATCAATGAGCCCTGGACGTTTAGTCATGATACTGTGTACGATGAAATGGCCATCAACGCTTTCGCACCGTCTTTGCACGACATTTCGAAACCCTTTTTTGTTTTACGGGCATGCAGAATAAGGCCCTTCCAGACTTCTGGTACCTGCTTTAACCAACAGGCTACATGTGGAAGTAATGCAGGTACATGCCCAAGCGAGATGTTAGCACTACCGGTAGATCCTAGGGTGATTTGCGTGGGGGTAAATTTGCCACGTTTAGGCCCTGCACACTTGTTAATAAGCAAGCTAGCTAATAGCTAACTTTCTTTAAGCTAGCTAAGCTATCTTACCTAGAATTACAAGCTAGCTAGCTAGCTAGTAATAAAAAGCTTAAGTTATAACTTTCCTATTTAGAACGCAAGCCTACTTAGCTAAACTAACTAGCTAACCCATTTTAGCTAACCTATTTTAGCTAATTAAGCTAGCTAGGCCGGAGGCTCTAGCTTGCTTGGCTGGCTTGTTGACAACTATGAGGCCATGCGGGAGTGTTGTGCCTGATCTGTCGCCCGCAATACATTTCGAACAACATCCCTGGCTCGAGAAAGAGGGCTTATCAGTAACTTGCCATACCAGCAAAGCAAGTTTCGAAGGACGCCTTCACGGCATGTTCAGCCAATGGGGTTCATCTTCAGCAACGCCTCCCAACCATGCTTTTGGACACACAATTATCGCACCAAACGATCAGGATTAATGAAGAAGGAGTTTTCTCGCGTCTTCGTCCAATCGTGAGGGTGTCCCTTCGCTTCACTACCGCCGCAACATAACCCAGAGTCGCCATTATGATTCCGCGAGTGTGTGCGCCACGACGCAAGACATAACAGTGGCTGTCGTGCCGTGTGACAGGAGACGAAGGTCTGCATGGAGCTGAGCTTTTTGAAAGCGGTCGCCATCATTGAAGGACGCATAGATATGTCGAAGGCAATCTGGTGTATCTCTGCCTCTTGGTGGAAATTCGAGCTGAGTGATATTCGATTGGCGAAGGCGAATTCGCCTAAGAGACTGTTGAGAACTATACCGATTCACGTTTAGAAACATTGGCATTCTCACATTGAGTACCAGCAGATTAGCCTATCGCACGCGGCTCCAGTTAATGCCAAATTCCTAGAATCATAAGCGTGATCGATGATTTGATGTCATGGAATGGTACAGTTCCGTAGCGCACTTTATCTGACACCGGTACTGCGTTACTATGACTCTTGTCTATGGAACATGGAACATAGATAGGACTACTTTTTGAACTCTCTGATAGTTAATCGGCCCCGAACCAGTCGTTTGACCAGTCCCCGAGTTCAAGGGCTAGACTCTTCAACATCTTGAACGCAGCTTGACATAAGTTCTGCAGTCCAGCATAGCTTATGCTCGATAAGTGACAGCTGACGTACAACCATTGGAAAAAGTGAATAATCTGATCCTTGTTTTACATCAAACGCCCATCACGCAGTCCGAGATAACGCTGTATATTTCTCCCAGTAGTGTGCATGTTTTTCGTATCTATTACTCTAGTGTTAGTCAAAGAGATGTGAAAAAAGCGGAGTAGAATTATTTCCGCGACTCAGCAGTTGTCCCTTTGTCACCTTTCGACTGACAGGCGAGTGAGTCGTTTAGCACTTTCCTGCTTGCCACATTTTCACGGACTTGACAGTCATTCCTTTGTGAGATTAGCTTTTTCTGATGGCAACACACGTGTTTGTATGCCTTACCTCGCACCGTGCCCTCGCCCCACGACGGAAGCCACTCGTCCTTGGCTATTCGATAAGTCAGTATGTTTTCAGCATTCTCGCATCAAGGAGCACACACCCTTCCAAAAATCCCTCGCCGCAAAGTCGCTTCCGTCTACCCACGGCTTGTTGCCCTCGCCATCGAAAAACCATCCGTTCTGCGCTCCGACTGCAACATTGAGAATGAGGTAGAACTTCTGATCAAACGGCGCATTAATTCCTCCCTTCGCCCACGGATTTGAGAAAAGTGTCCCGTTCTCAGTTGTCAACCCAGCGAATCCACCCTTCTCCCATAGTGTCTTGTCTTTCTTGAACCTGGTGTAGGACACCTGTTTGAGTCGACTGTCTTGGTACATAAAGATGTAGTCTTCAGTCCTGCAGTTTGTGGGCACGAAGTCAGTGCTTGTCTCACTTGCAATTCGTATGTATAAAGCTTACCACTCGAGACCAAAAGTGTGAAAGCCGGTGCTGAAATCCTGTCGGCG
>Ga0265797_10005641_pt1 | contig 18147 bp, 17 predicted proteins | sample P2T30metagenome_FD_192433 | JGI IMG/M metagenome (GOLD analysis project Ga0265797, IMG submission 192433) | Plant litter microbial communities from East Loma Ridge, Irvine, California - P2 T30 | ecosystem: Environmental > Terrestrial > Plant litter > Unclassified | place: USA: California... | reverse complement strand
TGATGATGAGGAGGGCGAGGGGATGGTGGGGTTTGATGTTGGGAGAAGGGAGAGGGGGTATGGGAGGGATGGGATGGAGGGGCAGAGGGTGGGGAGGGAATTGGAGGAGGGGTTTAGGGATGAGAGGGATGAGGAGGAGAGTGAGGTTGGGAGGAGCAGTTTGAGTCGGGGGCGATAGAGTGGCGTTGTGTATAGTTGTGGTTGTACTTGGTTCGAGAGGAGTGTTTATATCCAGCTTCATACGTCAATGTTGAGATACATTCAAGGATATAAAATTTACTATCTTGAAGCATACGAGACAGTTGAACTTCATAAGATATATTCTTTATACAAGACAAACACAGCCCATCCATCCTCACACGCAGCTCAACACTCTACTTCGACTGACGCGCCTCCTTACGCTGCCCATAAGCCTTCGTAGCATAATCGCCCTTGTGCACAATAAGATCCTCAGGCCTGTAATCTTCCCGTCCGCTAAAGTACGAGTCCAGAATAGCCTTTGTACCAGCCGCATACCTCTGCTGCGCATCGATCGACGTCCCCGACATATGCGGCACCATTGCATTACCTCCTCCCCACGGGTTCTGCGCATACCGCAGAGGGTGGTCCTTGGGCGCGGGCTGCGGGAACCACACATCGCCGCCATATCCACGCAGGTGTCCAGACTTGAGCGCATCAGCAACGTCCTCCTTGACGACGATAGCCCCGCGCGCAGTGTTGATGAGCCACGAGCCCTTCTTCATCTTGGAGATGAGCTCCTTGTTGAACAGGCCCTTTGTCTTCTCGTGCAGCGGGCAGTTGATAGTCACCACGTCGCACTGCGCAAGCATCTCCTCGAGGCTCTCGACGCGGCGGCACCCAATCTCCTTCTCCTTCTCCGCGCCGAGCGGCTGGTAGTCAAAGTACAGCAGCTCCTTGCAGTCGAAGGGCTTGAGGCGGCGCAGCACGCGCTCGCCGATGCGGCCCACGGCAACGGTGCCGACGACCTTGTTCTCGAGATCGTACTCGTTCTTCGCGACGGCAGCCACGTTCCACTCACCAGCGGCGATCTGCTCGTGGGCGGGCACAAAGTTGCGGACGAGAGTCAGGATGGTCATGACAACGTGCTCGGCGACGGACACGACGTTTGAGCCCGTGACTTCCGCGACCGTGATGCCGCCGTTGGTCTTATTCGCCGCATCGAGATCAACGTGATCGGATCCGATACCAGCTGTCACGGCAATCTTGAGGTTCTTGGCCTTGGCCAGGCGCTCTGCAGTGAGGTAGCCAGGGTGGAATCTGCCAATGGTCTTGTTAGCCTCGTGTCGCTTCGGACGGATGTGCTAGCGCGGCACGCCAAACGTGTTGCGGGGCGGCTCTAGCGTGCGTTGCGGGGTAGCTCTCGGCAGAACGTACGGCGTCGTGATGATGACCTCAGCGTCAACAAGGTGCTTGTCGAACTCTGAGCCCTCGCCTTCCTTGTCCGACGTGGTGACAAGCTCGTGGCCCTGCTCCTCGATCCACTTACGGATGCCGAGCTCGTTCTCTGTGGTTCCGAGCATCTTTGGCTCCTGCTCGGCGTGGATGCCGCCCTGCAACTTATCAGCATGGTCGCGTGGTTGGCAATCGCGGCCGACTTACATCGTAGAGAACGAGAAGAACTTTGCCCTGTTGTGCGGCAGTCGCCGTTAGCGTTCTGAAGGCATTGGGTTGACGTAGTGACGATGTCAATCGGGGGCCGGCGCGCGCGCTGAGGATGGACGAGGCAGGTCGCGCAAGGCGAGAGGCTGAGCGGAGAAATACCATTGTGTCTGGATGTATGAAGAACCAAGTCTTGAAGCTCCGTAGAGGAATATATACAAGCGGCTGTGAAGAGGGTACTTAGGTACGTGAGTCTGACGCACCGTCAGTCAGCCTATCGCTCAGCGTGGGATAAAAGAGGGGTGGACCCATATACCTTCTGCGGATCCGAGTGACGTACAAATTATTCGAGCAGTATTAGAGTTACTGATGCTCGCGAGAATTAGATGTTACATGAGAATTGAGGGGTCTCCGTGTCTTATATACACTTGACGTCTCCACAGTGTGAGCCTCTTGTACCCTCAAGCTTCACCATCACCGGCCATGGTAGGCAAACGAATAATTGGACTATCCCCACCTTACGATGCTGCGGCCCATGCATGTAACTGGCCGCCATGCTTGCGGGATTGACGGTCATCTTTGGAATTATTTCGCATCGCAGACGGTGCGGGGTCGCGTCCAATGACCATTCGCGTCCGTCTACGCGCCAGGACAGTATTACCATCGTCTTACCCGATTGAGCATTTTCGAAGCTCCAGCGATGCAGCCGTAGCGTAGTTCTGGGCCATTTTGTGGACTGTTTGGGACCCAATTGCATCACGGATCCACTGGCGATACGTAAATTGGCAGTCGAGTTGCGGTATAATGTCCTGGATGCTGACCGATGGATAAGTTAGTCAAAGAGCTGCATACTGTCTTTATTGAGGCCATTCTTGACTTTGCTGTTTAGTCCAGGACAACTTCATACTCTTTCTTGCAGTACTTGACTCCAACGCTGGCACGTAACACTTGGAGAGAACTGCTTGATGTGGTATATGCGAGCTGCCATGCTTTCCGGGATGCACAAGAGTTTGTAGAAATGTGGGGTTGTATGCCACACTTCTAGGCGTTGGTGTATCTTGCACGTCGGAGCTGCGAAGTGTCGCCGTGGTTCGCAGTTGATGCGGTCGAAAGCTGGAGGTTCGCAAGATGCAAGGCGCAAGCTCGGCGAAAGCGGAGTTTGATCGGAAATTGTCCGGCCGAACGAGTCCGAGAAATGCGCCCAGTCGCACGGCTGGGAGATTCATCGATGCATCCTTTCTCCCGTTACGGTCGACCGTTCCGAAGGACAACTTCCGCTGCTGCGACCATTTGAAAGGACATGTGTTCGCTGCGCAGCTTCTGCAGCGTTCGGTGGCGATTGATGAAAGTCCAGCGACCAGCCGCAAAATCGCAAACCTTTCGAAACGTCCGACCGGTCACAAGATTTTCGATTATCCAAAATCCATTCACATCTCTTCGTGTTCGGCTGACGTTTGTAGCGCAAAGTGTGGGTTGAGAAGAGCAGCAGATCCTGTGGAGCGCTGGTTGTGGTGGCATCATGTGGAGGGCTTTGCGGTCGCAGCCAACACGAGGGAATCGAAAAATTTCCACGATGATGAAGCCGCGACGCATTCCAGCACGAGGATCGCCCTCGACCCCCGTTGCGTGTTCCTCCACAGTGCGGCTGTAGACAAAAGCCACGAACTGAAGATGTGCAGCCAGACTCTTGACCCACAAGCATCGTCGAATACGCACTCAGACAGCAACCAGAGGTCTGGGCTTACTACCGCGCCACAGGCGACGACGAGAAATCTGTTGTCAACACACACGCTGAAGATTTCAATCTACTACACATCTTCAGAGTTGATGAGCCGTGAGCTGGGTAAGCACCCTACTTACGACATCCGACAAGATTGGCACCTCTCTTTCGTTTTGTCGCGTTCGCAACCTCCTTCTAGTCTGTCGCGGTGCATTTGCGCGAACCTCGACATGCATCCAAGCCCGATCACCTTGGAGATGACGCGCTCACAATGCTTTCGACGTCTCGGCCTTTGAGCGTCTTCATTTCCTCAATCTGGAAGCTCTGATCCAACCAACCACACGGATCGTCTGCCCGCCATCACTGCAACTTTGGGAGTGTTGCGAACGCATGCAAGCCACCCAAAACGTCCCGATGGTACTCGTAGGTTAATCTCTTACCTCTAGCGGTTGCGGTTCTTTGGAAATGTTACCTGTCGTCGGGATACCACCAGAAATGCGTGTATGTTCTGGACCGCAGAATTCTCGTGGCTGTTTCGTGTTCGGTTGTGAGCGTTGTGGCGGCTGGGATGCTGCAGATATGTTGCGTATGCTTTACGGCTCTCCACGGTTTCGAAACTTGCAAGTTTCCTGCCGTTGAGGTGGCTTGCCTGAAGGTTCTTGTTTTGCGCCATTGGAAACCGACCCAGAGGGCGAGATGACTTCTAGGTCCAAATGACAGGATATTGCAACGCCACACCATCCTCAGATACATCAAGTGGCGGAAGGTACATGTGTGACAGGACCAGACACAACCTATGCATACATGCAGCTACTACGCCGTGTAACAGGCGGGATGATCTGCCACATGTCATCACTTGGGCGGTACCTAGGTAATCAAAGCAGTCAATGTTGAGGGTGAGGATGCTTTCCAGTCAAGTAGACGCAACATCCTTCACTGTCAGTTCCAATTCATCAATCGGGACTTCTTTCAGACTCGGAACATCTTCAGAAAAGATGGTGTCGCATAATCAAACGCCATACTAGCCTAATCTGTAACATCGGTTATGAAATGCCCTGTAGATCCCCGCGGGAGATCAACGGGCGTGTTCGTGGCGGTTGACGTACGTGCTACGGACTTCATGCAGGATGGGAAATTGCTTGGACGTCTACGATGGAATCGCAGAGGTACGTAAACATGTGAAAGTGTTTCAGCGTCGATGTCTCTCAGCTGATTAGCCTGAGCTGCCGCACCAATAGCGCATCGAGGGCTACGATTACAGCCACCAGAACAATTTGGAAATAACGAAGACAGCATCGGAAGAGATTGGAAGCTTGGTAAAGATGTCCAGAAGCGGGCTGAAACTGTCACCCCGAAGCCGGATAGACACATTTCGTGCGGTATGACCGACACGAACCCTGATCAACGCTAGCGCTCTCGTCAACGCCTGCCCTGTCCACGTAACTCTTCGTATCCCGGACATCCTTCCTCGAGTCCGCTGACCGAGACCTGACAGACGTCAAAGAGCCCAACTGCCGGAAGAATGGGATTAAACAGCCCTCCACTCACAAAGAGCCGAGCAAGTACAACAGTACGAAAGCGTACCTTCAATATGCCTCTCTCGCGCTGATTCGACTTGTTTCTGATCCTGCATCACGGTTGCACAACGTCAGCATCCCCCATCTAACTCGCCTAAGCTGCATATGCCGCATTTCCAATCCATTCCTTACTCAACTACTGCTCCGTCGTCACGTCCAACCGTCGATATTAAACGTCAAGCCCCGCAGCTCATTCAACAAGACATTTCTCCGCCTACCAGGCTATATATCTGGAAGCGAGCGCGGATAACAGGCTGCTTCGCACAGATAAAGCGGGGATCCGGAAGCTCGGTTGCTTGCGAAGATCTGGGGTTTAATCTAAACTGTGCAGGTCTGGGGTACGATCAGGATCGTGACGAGACGCGTGACTGGAAACCTACTGTGGATAACCGTTATCACCTTGCTTGTGATACCTGGTTCTGTGGCATATACTCTACGTTGTATAAAGTCCCCAGCGGCTTGCCACTTCTTCGCCGCGATCAGACATCTCTAGCTTCGCGCCATCACACTTCACAATGCCGAGCTTCTTCTCCACCCTCTTTCTCCTCTCTACAGCGCTGCTTGCGCACGCCGGCATTCAGCAAAGAGACTTCACTGGCAGCGGCAAAATATTCGTCCTCGAGTCCGAAGACTGGTCAAAGGCAACTCCCAAGAACACAGTTGGATGTCTCAACGATGCCGGCAAATTGGTCCATGTCAAGTCATCCAAAGGATGTGGCGTCTTTTCGCGCCTAGACGACTACCCATGGACGCTCTCCAGCAGAAAAGGCAACTGCACCTTCGACGACACAACACAGCAGCGCAACTCAGACAGCAAATACGGAGGAAGCGATTTCGCGTGGAGCTGCACAGAGCGCAAGCCCGATATCTACGATGAGCTGTACACGATCGTACGCCCCAATCTCCACAGTTTTCCAGATTTGTACTAATACGCAGCAGGACGGCTTCCCATACGTCTTCCTTTGCTTCGGCGACGTAGCATGCTACTACGACGCGAAGAAAGCCCCTAAATACGACGATGTCCTCCCGCTCTGGCAGTTCCGTTGGGGCTCGCAGCAGATGGACATTACACCGGGCCACGTGCAGATGCAGCTCATGTGGGAGAAGGTAGGCGACCAGTCCAAGCGAGAGAGCGAGTCGCAAATCCCTGGTCCTAGGATCGAACTTCATGAGGGTATGCAGGTACCGTTGCAGGGAGGGAGGACCCGAGGGTAGGCGAGAATTGCCAGTGACGTGGGGATGAAATGAAGGCTTCGAGCTTGTTTGTTGTATTGAATTGCTGATGAGAGCGTTCAAGTGTTGTATATATTAAAATGCTGTGTGTGTGTGTGAGGTCACTGCATGCATACGCTGTGGCACGATATGCGCGCACAACGGCTGAAACGTTTGTTATCGCCGCTTGTGCCATCGATGAACACTGCGTATCCGACCCTTGATACTACACCAGTTTGTGGAGAGACGAGAAATCCTCACTTACAACCGTTCACGCGGAACCAGCACTTGCGGAGTGCACCGCAACAGGAACATCATTGACCTTGGATCACGCAGGAGCAAATTTGCCTTCGCAGGGATGCATAAAGAAAGCCAATGTATTAATGCCATGCCCCCAGATTCAACCCCATATAACTTCCGCTATTTAAATCCCAGACCAACAGAATCGTACGTGCAACCAACACTTTTATCTATCTTTAAGTGATACAGTCTGTAGAAGAAAGGGTCTAAGGGAAAAGTTCGCGAGAGAAGGTTCGGACCGGCCGCGGTCGCAATCGCTAATCGAGTGAATAGAGGAGATCGGGCATGTCCTATTCTCAATCAGTGACTGTTCACAGCAGAGCGACATGAATGAATGTACTCACCTATTTGCCCATGACAGCACTCTCGCCCTCGACCTTCTTGTGCTGCTGGGTGCGGATCGTGTAGTTGACGAAGCCAACCTTTCCAGCATGGCCACAGCGGTGCCAACCAAAGTAATTCCCCTTGGGCGTCTTCACCACAGGAGCGTCGCCGCAGCCGATGGCGACGGCGAAGTTGTCCTCGCTGGGGACGCAGTTCGAGCCCTGATTGTGTTAATAAACAAAAAGCGAGTCTGTAATTCAATCCGTACCGTGTAGAAGACACAAGTAATGTCTTCTTTGCAGATCTTCGCTGAGTAGAGTGGGACGCCGCTGTTACAGGTCAGACGAAGCTTGCGCGTCGATACCATACGATACATACAGAGGTATGCACTCGGGCCTGGCCTTGAGCTCGAAGATGAACTTGGGGGCGCCGGTGAAGTTGGTCCCGGTGTAGATGACGCCAACATCGCGGATGTTGGCGTTGTCGACCATGCCGTTGTGTGGCTGTGGGAAGGCCATGGCGATGCCGGCGAGGGCGAGGATGGCGAAACTCATGATTGAGATCATGCTGAATGAGTAGATATGCACGTCGTTGGGTAATGCGGGGAAAGCAGGTATAGATTTGCTGGTTGATTGGCCACTGATGCTGGAAACGTTGATGGTCTTGGGAAGAAGGGCGGTAATCTATATACGCAGAAGGGGACGAAGATTTGGAAGCGGTTCGGTACCGGTGCGCGCGGAGGTGATATTGAAAAGTTTTGCGATCGTCTTTGGTGAGTGACCAGGCGCGAGTGTAAAGTTGGCAATCATCGTGAGCGTGACTGCCGCAGCGTTTGCTCTAGTAAAATCGTTTGTAAGTACTCCTGCAAACTAACAGCAAACCTTCTTTACGGCAATTATCATTGCTCTCACTCCTGACTCTTTCAAATTCGTTGCATTGCTCCAGACAGGGCCGATAAAGACAGACTACCAAAGAAGGTGGTCGTGAACGACTTTGCCTTAATGAGTCCGAGTCTGAGTAAGTCGACCAAGGTGCAACCCGGCTTTATTATGTTCAGTACTCTGCCAGTGAAATTGGGCGCCAGGAGGTAGGTGAAGTCGCTCAACGCTGATATCGACACAGCGGACAGCACAGCATGCGAATTGTCTTCATCGATGACGAGTGAGTCTAATTAAAGAACTTTGACGAAGATAGCGGCCGACGCTGCTGACAATTTTCGTGCACGCCCTGGGGGCTTCGGCAAGGCCGAGGAGTTATATCCCTTTCCAGCAGATCCGTGAAGGTCCAACAGGAGAACAATACTCGTCTCCATTCGAGATACGATGAAGGAGCACGGCCCTGGTCTCGTTGCCGAATTCGTAGGCGCGTGGCGCACGTTAGATCTGTTGACACGAGAGGCTTGAGCAAGTTCGACTCGAATGTGGCTGATAGCTTCGATATTGAGGTTGCCGGTGGGAAGATGTGGTGATGGATGCTCTCAGCGGACCTCAAACCGATGACCATTGAGAATCCCGCCGTCTTATGTACGAACCCAGTGAAGACTATCAGATGTATGTCAGATCTGGCCCCATTCTGCCTCGTCAGGTCTTCTTTTGGTAAGTCTGCACAGTACTGCCACAATTCTGCGGTGTATGTCCAGGTTCTCAATATGATGTCAGCCAGAACAACCCTTACACGATGCACTCGTATCGTTTGGCCGATATATCGGAAGTGATCCGGTGTGTGTTCATGAGGACTGACCTTTTGGAACAAGTCAAGGATATGACGGCGACGTAACAAGTTACGAACGCCGCTTCTCGGCCCGTCATTATGTGGGAAGCCCAGATAACGTCTACTTGGATTAGATGCAGGTACGGATTGATGCTATGTCGAGCGGCACAATATGTCGCGCCCTAGAATAGGTCGCTCCTTGTCGTAAGGCTTGCGCTCGGATATGTTATTGGCCCATGGCCGGGAAGGACCCACAACTACCGATTAGCTTCGAACGCCATTTTCTACAAGCTCTACGTCACATTACAATGCGACATAATCGCCGACGACAAACACGATGTAGTTGGTGAAGCAGTCGCTTTATATCCGTCAGATCTGCCTCAGATATGAAGCCTATGGCATGGCCGCTGACGAACGAGCAGGGCAGCCCCCTCAAATTGCCGAAACCTTCACTCACGTTGCCCGATGCTCACAAGAGATGCTACTCGTGGTGAACCTCTTTCTGACCTTCACGAGAATCTCAGGCATTCCGTCGCCAACAGGTAATTTCCCTACCGGTGAGCGCTATCTAAATTTATACTGCTAAGGAGCTGAAGACCTACCGTATTGACTAGTGTTATCTCATCGTCTAGCGTCGGCAACAAGGGCTATAGCAAACACGTGAAGCAGCGAGGCTGAAGGCGGGCGACTGTGGCAGAATTAAAGATCTCTGCTTTGACATTGGCCAGCGGTCCTTTGGGCAATGGACCAGCCAAGATGTTATACGATACATGTCAAATGACACTGGGGTCCAGCGCCCTGGTCTTTCTTCGCCGCATGCCTTCTTCAAGTCTAGCGCTGCTTATGTAAATCCCGTGCTCCTGGGGTTGCGAGTCAATGCTCCCAATCACACCATCTCAAGGTCTCGCTAATTTGAACAGGGGCCCAAATCCAGCCCTACGTTTCTCTCCACACCCGCAGTGCAGTGTGGAGGCACTCATCCATGCAGGCATGTCTCCCGTGAGGCTCGACATCGGAAACCGCCCTAGCGTAACGTAGGACGTGCTTCTACACAGTCCTATTTTCGTCGAGTTATCAACAGTGGCATCATGGCTGGCAAAGGTATAAAGCTGTTTCTCCAGGTTGTCGTGAGTATGTACGAATATACGCAAAGAATTCACATACTATGTCCTCGGCTACGTTTCCACTCTCCAAACAAACCGACCGGAACTCCAGGGAAAACGCTCCGAGCATCACCGGGCCCTCACATGAACAGTTTCCAGAACTATCGGATGTTCCCTGCTACACGTGTAGAAGACGGCATGTAAAATGCGATCGCATACTTCCGAACTGGTAAGTGAATTGTCCGGAGGAGGAACAGCTTGGGCTGATGCGTGCGACTAGTGCCAAGTGTGCGAAGAAGGGAGTGGCCTGCTTAGGGTATCGTACGTCGTCCAATTGCTTTCAATGTGAAAAGGTTCCCACTGAATTCGTGCAGGTAAACCTTTACGATGGGCAAAAGGGGTGGCCGTTCGAGGAAAGCTCAAGGGCAAAACGCAGCCAGTCATTGACAGTGAGTCCGGTATATCCTTTGTTGTGATGCCCCGGCTCACCAATGTATCTTTAGATGAAGCTTTAAGTGCTTCTCAAAACGCCTACGAGGAAAGCCGGACACTAGTTCGCACCGAAGCAGCTCATTTCGGTATACATTCACTCGACGGTCGTTACACTGATATCACGAGCTCTGATGCGACTTTCCTGGAATTGGTGCGCTATCGTCAGTATCTCCCGATTATGCGATACCAATGTAGCTATTGCTGATCATGGAAGCAGACAACACCGCAATCTGTGCAGAAATTCCAGGGTCTAAAGACTTACCCATTACCTTACACAAAGTAGCCGCCATCTCACCGGACATCGCCCAATCCTTGCCCCGCGACTTCCTGAATTGTATTCTTGGAACAGCAGCAGTACATATGGCGTCCAGAAACCCCGGTAATCGTTCGATAGAGCGGATGGCTCTCGAGGCCAAAGTCTGCTTGTTCGAAAGCATCAGCGCCGCCTTCCAGCAACCCGAGCACCAACGCGCGGATGTATTGTTCGCGTGTACTACTCTCATGTTCGCAATGGACATCATCGAGCATGGTGTCGATCGCTGGAAGACACACTTCTCAGGTACCCTTCAATTACTGGCTTCGTCTGGGGGTATGGAGTATTTTGCTTCTTGCTATCCCCATCTCAGACTGCAGCTAGCGTCCATCTCGCACTTCGAAACTATGCACGTAGTACTCTCGCCAGCCTCGATCGAAGAACCAAAACGAACGTCGCGAAACAGCCTCAAGTCGATATGTTTTGATTCCAAAGTCAGGGAATCGTTCTTTTCGGCGAGTCCACTGCCTCTGATGCGCGCGGTCTACGACATGGCTGTGTGCGGGCGTAACATATTTCAGGGACAGGAGCGTCCTTCTGCCGCGGATGTCTACACTCGCGAATGGATCTTGTCCGACATCCTCCGCTTCCGGCCGGAAGAAAGCGTGGAGGATATACAGAGAACGTATTACTCTGACAAAATCATGTAGGAAGGACCCAAAAGTTGATTGAGACACTCTATCTGACTGGTCGTAGGACCGCTACAGAACTGCATACATGGAACGTCATCATGAGTGCTTGGCGGAGTTCTTTGGCTATACTGAGCCTGCGGTACCTTTTTTTCGGCTTACCTGATCCCGACTTATCTTCGTATATGAGTCGTACGTCGGCACCAGTCCTCGGATCTCGAGAAGCAATGCCCGCGGACACATATTTCCTGTCCGACGAAATACTGCAGAGCTTCGACGAGATAGACGCTGCTTACCCAACTGAAGAAAGCATCGAAGGGTCTCACGGTGATCGTCTTTCACCTGACTCCTACTCCCTCGATTCATTCTCATCGCCTTTGCCCTCTCCACGGCCAGCTGATGAAACTATCTCTTTCGACCATTGGACTCGTCGGTACGAGATTCACAACCAGGCAACCTCTGAGCTGTTCCATAATCTTTCCGCTCTTGCGACCCAAGCGTGCGCAGATGCTTTGCGGTTTGTCCTCCTCCCTCTGATGGTACTAGCGCTTGTCAGTAGACCCGATAGTGTTGAGCGCGCATTGTGCTTAGGGCTGTTCGCGCGGTTCAAAACGCTCTCAAACGGTCAAAACACTGTACCAAACCCAATAGGCGGCTCTGGATTGGACTTTGGTATTCCTTGGGATCGTCTTGACGAGTACTCAGGCGAGATGGAACAACAGCGACGAGAAGATGTAGTCGTTTTAGAGCCACAGCTTGAGAATTCGGCACCCGAGTGGAATTGGTGGTCGATGCTGAAGCGAACAAATCTCCAAACAGTGTGTAAGTCAAAGTTCCACGATTTGTCGTTCGCGATCGTCACGAAACTGAATTTTCCTTCCCAGGGCCTGTCATCGCAGCTACGATGCACATGGAAACTGGCACGGACTTCTGGGCCTTTAGTAAGTGCGAATTTTTGGTACGACGCATGGTAATTGCTGACCTCGTGCCCTGTCCTGCGCAGACGTTCTTTCTGCATGTTGCACCGAAGAATGTTTTGCCGCCTTCATGCAGCCCGCCGCGACGACCACTCAAGCTTCATCGTCGATATAGTGAAGCCCTAGATTCAACACAAAACGCCGTGCACGTGCTGAGATTGTGATCAGATTTGAACGACTGGTGAACTTTGAGCTCGCAGGCGGCTTGGGCGAGAAAGTACCGGGGTCCCCGCGCACTGGTCAATGTCTTTGCGCTTCGGCAACTGCTAAAAGCCACCGGAAACACCGTGATGAAGAATGCCGGAGTATGCAGATCTACAGCTTCCTTAAGTAGTAAGGTAGAGCCTTGAACAACATCATGGTAGCTGAAAAGGTCGAAGACACAGCTGGAAACCAAATAATGCTTCAATGCCAATCGACTCTGGAGTTTCAATGGGCGCTCGATCACTCTCAGACCACGCGAATTCTGACTGTTCTTAACTGTTCAATGTTCTTCGCGCATTATAAGCAGTTAGTTATATTGCTGACGACGAATCCGGCAGGAGCTGCTACCTACGGGCACTTTCCCGCCAATGACCGGCGCGATTGAACGAACCTCCCCCCACGACGTTTGCGATCAGCGACTTTTGCATGGCGGACAATCTGTTGGGGGGGGTTTAACCAAGGCAAGCACTTCATCTGCATTACGATGACCTACTTGCACTGACTTGATGTCATGAACACAGCAGCCAGGACCCCAGGGACCTGTCAAATCGAATTCGATGTTCTATCTGTCAAGCTCTGCGTTGTACAGCATGCAGCCGAAATAAGAACCCTGGACGTTTAGATTAGTGCGGCTGTGGCGAGCAGAGCCTACCAACAGCGGAGGCCAATACAAAGTTCTGAGCTAGAACAAGAGGGTACCTTCCGATGTACCCCGGCAGCGCTAGGAATGCGTGAATGGCATAGCACCATCGTATAGGTGTTCGCGCTACACGTTTCCCTGCGTTGTCGGTTGGATAAAAAGTGAATGCTCTCTACGTGTGTTCTGCAATTTTGGCCCTTAATCTGGGCATCCTCAATACTACATCCCCACGAGCTTCACCAAGCACAATGGTGTCCACGGCTGTTATCTGCCTCTTGCTCATTCTGAGTTTAATGTGGATTGGTGCCCATGCCATCCTAATGCCCAAACCGATCCCAGGGATTCCACACAATACCTTCGCACGCTACATGCCATGGGGAGACCTGGCGAAACTCGGGGTGTACAACTGGACTACCGGTGAAATCTTCAGTTGGCTTTCATTGCAGTGTCTGCAACTGAATTCTCCGTTGATACAAGTTTTCTTCCCGTCGTTTTCGACCAACCGGCCCACTCTTGTCCTGGCTGATCTTGCTGAGATCGAGCATATCGCCACGAAGAGGATTGGCGAGATAGACAGGGCAGATTTGATGCACACGTGGTGTAAGAGAGCTCCATGTATGATCTCAAGTGGGACACATACTAACTTCGCTGTCCATATCTAGTCGGCCTCCTTGTCCCGAGAGCGACGATCGGTCTCAAATCGACCGACACATATTTCCGGGAGCAAAGGCGCTTATGGAGTGTCGTTTTGAGCCCCAAGTTTCTACACGAGGTCACTTCGCAATGCTTCTTCGAGGCCGCCGACCAACTGGCTGAGTTATGGACGACAAAGGCGGAACTTGCGGGTGCGGATCGCGCCTTTGAGGCGCAAGAGGATATTAGATTGGCGACATTGGATGGTATCTGGAATATGTGTTGTGGGTCTAGCCTGGGATTGCTGGGAGCTCGACAGCAGGGCCTGCAGCAGCCCAGGGCTGTCAAGCGAAAAGACTCTCTGACCGCAAAATTCTCAAAAGGCGAGATGCCAAGATTCTACGAAGCCTTACAGAGTCTGCTGGTTGCTTTGGATTGGGTCCTACAAGGTGTTAGCCCTCGAGGGTACAAGCTCATCTTTACGTACTCTGGCTATTTGCCGCGTATCGAGCGGGAAAGCCGGATGATACTGGATCAATGGATCGCTGTGTCGAGGGCACGGGTAAGAGAAAAAGCACCTGGAATGCCTTGTGCACTGGAGGAAGTGTTGCGCAAAGATCTGAGGCTGAACGCGGGACTGGCCTCAGAGGCGGTCAGCGATGAGGCGCTACGAAGCGAGTTGCTGGAACTGCTCATAACGGGCCATGAAACGACAGCATCATCCATCTCGTGGGCTCTCAAGTATTTGACAGACCATCCACAGGCCCAACGGCGACTTCGCGAGTCGCTAATCGCCGCCTTTCCAGCCGCGCTCCCGACTGCAACGGATCTCATGACCAGTTCTCTTCCATACCTGGACGCAGTCATTGCGGAGACCTTGCGATTGTCCGCTACCGGTCCAGTGTCCTTTCGCCAGACCTTGACACCTTGCGAGATAATGGGACGATGGATACCAGCAGACACGCCGATTATCTTGGTAACGGCGGGACCATCTTACAACTCTTCAGAAGTGTCGCCGACAAAGGAGAAGGTCAAATCTCAAGTATCTCACGCCGCGTCGCCGCAGGAGAACCAATTTGCAACGCCCCTCCGAGCTTTCGCACCCGAACGATGGCTCGCCAATGGCAAATTCGATGCTGGCGCTGTACACATGTTGCCGTTCTCAACAGGAGCTCGGGGGTGCTTTGGAAAGCCGATCGCGATGCTAGAGATGAGGATCATGATCGCGTTCCTGATCTTACGATTCGAGTTTCCGCAGTTGGCCTTGTCTCTCAGTGGGTACGGAGCGTGGGATGGCTTGACGAGAAGGCCCACGTCATGCTATGTAAGTCCACGAGCAATCGAAAACTAGTGTGTGATGCCGCAGTGCAACCGGCTGCGCGGATTACTCTGTTTGGCAAAGGTCGTCCTCTTCGTTTCGATGTACCGGTGCATGACCGTGTTGATGGCTTCGTTTTGGCGTGATTCCATGCGATCTTTTCTCCATACGTCTTCTAGAGGTTGGATATCTGACGTGATTCGTCTGTTAGTCGAATGAGTCGTGGTTAGCGGTCAGCACTTGAGCCTTGATAACGTTCTTGCGCAACCCCAACGGGGTCTTGTGGAATACGGTCAGCCATTGTGTTGGGTGCTTATCGTCACACCGAGGCGGTGGACATGTGTGCTGCATGTGTCTCATGGCATGGAGGCAGGATGCGCAACATGCAAGTCGTGGAAGGCACCGAGCATGAGGGGAGTAAATGCACGCTGAAACAGCTGTTCTTTCGCAAAATGAGGCTGGCCGAAGTGGTATACTGCGCCGAGATTTGTGCGTGGCTACCATTTGTGGTAGGTTGTCAGAGGAGGAAGGGGACACGGGGAGTCGTGGGGAGATGTGCAGTGCACGGACACGTGGTTTTGTTTCACCAAGCCGCGCCGAAGCTTCATCGATTCTACGCCCCAGGCATTCAACCATCGGACACGGTCGTATCATCCACAAACGTGCGAAACTCCTGTCACGTACATTGCCCACTATTATTAGACGAACAAATCAAGATTCCCTCATTACTTAGGCGATATTCGTGAAATCAAGACACCAGCTGCGACCACTTTGACCTCAAGCTCCTTGTGTGCTTGCGTTCCTCCTACTTCAAACACTGCATCGCATCGCTTTACGCAGTAGCGTTGCGCACGACTGAGGCTCCCATTCATCTAGCACGAGTAGCACGAGTAGCACGACCCTGAGTCTCGATAAAGAACAGAGCAGATCACGGCAGGGCCTCGGCACATGCGGCGTACCTGGCTAGCAACTAGCCAAACTCCCTCTCGCTCCCTCAAACACCATAGTGTAAGTCCAAAACCGTCCAGCTGTGGCAACGATGTCTGCTTGCCAGCTCGACTGTCGTAAGTAGCGTCTGTCGACGACTCGACAGTGCCTTGAAACAATTGCTCCACATCCGTAATTGGTATCGCTTGTTTCAAACCAGGCGGATAGCGTGCTGAACGGTGGTTCCATCGACGCAAAAATAGCTACAGCAGACATCGACTTCCCAGCCAGGTCCTCGATACCGTTCAACATTGCATGGAATATGTAGTGCTTTGGCATATGTTACGACCATGCCTGAATACACAATGCACCACATTCGACGAACCGATCATTGGGCACTGGAAGCAACCGCACCAGTAGTTCGCAGTATCTCTTGTACAAGAGCCTGATCATGGCGACACCCCGTCATGTTACAAGCATGCGTAGATCTGCTGTTCAATCTTGGCATCTACCCGTCCTCCCGCTGTCGCTAAAGCCCCTGTTTCCACCTTCTCGTCACCATTGTGACAACTAAGAAGGCGATCAGCTAGCTCTTGTGGCGAGGACATGCCTGCTGGTGGCATCAGGGCAAAGTTCCCCATGACTCTAGGACGTCGTTACTATTCTTACTCGCGTTTGAACGTGGAGCAAGACGTATGTATAAAGAGAAGGTACAGACTCTTTATGTTCCGCATCAGTCGATCCAGTCTTTCGCTTCTACCCGCATATCAATCGTTCTATCCTACCAGTCTTTCGTTCATACTTATAACTTCGTCGTCTCACATTCTGTACATAATGTATCTTTCAAATATCTTCGTCACTGCCCTCGCGGCGACTACCACAGTGCATGCTTTCGACATCACCAAAGAGGCAAATTCTGTTTCCGCACACACAAAGCGTACCTGGATGAGCGTTCTCAACCTGGTCAATAGCATGTTCAACCGACCAGGCCAGTCCGCGGCATGTCCCGCCGTCTGGAGCGAGATATCGACCGCCCTTACCGCACAATTTCTGGCCGACGGTCAATGTACAGGTGAGTAGCTCTGCAAATGAATTACAAACGAAGCATACATTAATCACGTCTCATCATATCCAGACGCAGCTCGTGCAGCCATCCGTAGTTCTTTCCACGACTGTTTCAACGGAGCCTGCGATGGCTCCTTGATCCTCGCCAAAGAGTGCGACAACATCGAGAACCGGGGCCTCGAGCGCGTATGCGGCAACCTCGGCAACCTCGCAAACGAAAAGCAAGTCGGCGTCGCAGACCTCATCCAGTTCGCCGCCGCGCACGCCATAAAAACGTGTCCCGGCGGCCCCACAGTCCCAGTCAAAGTCGGCCGCCCAGACTCGTACGAAGCCAGTCCTACGGGCATACTTCCCAACGGCTTTCGGAAGGGCGGAGACCTCGTTCAGCTCTTCGGTACGTCTCCAGTCCCGTGTCTTGCATGTATCGCGACTAATGCGCAATCTAGCATCCAAAGGCTTCTCCCCCATCGATCTCGCCGCCCTCATCGGCGCCCACACCACCGCCAAACAACGCAACACCGATCCCAGCAAAGCTGGCGCAAGCCTCGACTCCACGGTCGGCACATGGGACAACAAGTACTACCAGGAAACCAAGAGCGGACAGGCACCCTTTACAATGGAGTCTGACAAGAACGTCGCCCAGCATCCACTCACGAGTATTCCTTTCAGCACGTTTGCGCTCAGCAAAGGCGCGTGGGATGCTGCGTTTGTTAGCGCCATGACGAAGATGAGTATGTTGGGTGTCGATGGGAATGGGCTTATTGATTGTACGAGTGCGTTGCCGGGTGGGAGCAGGAAGAGGGAGATTAGGAGCAGCAATATTTTCGATCGCTTTAAGTTTTGATCGGGATTTAATTTACGAGTTTAATGAATGCGGCAGGGCCTGGTGGGTTTGGGGGGCATTGGATGGCGTTTCTTTAAATGTATTGGGGTTGAGCGGAATACTTGCGGTGTTGGAACATGGTGTTGGAACAATAACAACAATATCACTTCAGAACAATATTGCATTCTGAACATCTGATCATGTCTACCAATCACTCTCTCCAGCAAACTCCCCACCAGCGGAAAAAAGATACTCGGAAAGACTGCTTAATCTACTCACTCCATCAGACAAGCCTATATCGACAGACACACACTACACGTACCAGAAACCTCGATCACTGATGTCTCAGCAACGAAGAGCTCCTCCAAACATGCACACTCCTCCCAAGAAGCAGTACTGCACGGTCCAGACCAGCATGTCGACAGTGGCATTTGAATGACGTTGTATGTCGCGGGCTCGGGCAGTCGAGGACGGATGGGGCGGTGGTGTTGGTGCAGCGACATGCGCGAGGGCTTGTAGTTGTAACCATATCGAGGGGATGAGTAAACGCTGGAGAGGGA
>Ga0265797_10005638_pt1 | contig 18153 bp, 10 predicted proteins | sample P2T30metagenome_FD_192433 | JGI IMG/M metagenome (GOLD analysis project Ga0265797, IMG submission 192433) | Plant litter microbial communities from East Loma Ridge, Irvine, California - P2 T30 | ecosystem: Environmental > Terrestrial > Plant litter > Unclassified | place: USA: California... | reverse complement strand
CGAGCTTTAGGGAGGATGTCGGTGGCTGGCTGCTGACGATGTTCGTGCTATTGCTCGCCGGCAAGGTCTGGGGCTGGATAGGCGAGGGGAGAGTGGACATCTTGGAACAACAACCACCTGCGAACCCAAGGCTATTCCATATGCGACTTGCGAGCAGCCTTACTGTTAGCGTTTTGTTCAACATTTGGATGGCCTGGTACTGCGTCGATACGGTCCTGGCGAACCCACGACCAGGAATGATGGTTATCTTTACGTTTGAGTTTACGATCCAGATCGTTCTCTCGTCGTTCACACTCTTGCGGTACTGCCTGGCGGTGGCGGAGATCCAGGTGGTCAAGCAGCAAACACACGAAGCAATTGAGGCGCGGAAGCTTGAAATCAGGGCGGAAAGAGCTGAGGCTAGACAGAACGAGACGGAGGATGGAAGACCAGCGCCGGCATCGCCCGTTGACGACGAGCCGATTGAGGTCGACGAAAATGAGGTGGATATTCCTGGCTGGGAGGACAAGCGACGCTGGCTCTTCGGCCTGGAAGTCACGACCGACTTTATCAAACTGTTGATCTACGTGGTCTTCCTGGTCGTCAGCATTACGTTCAACGGACTACCGATGCATATCATGCGCGATGTCTATTTGACGTTCGCATCGTTTACTAAACGTGTGTCCGACTTCTTGCAATACCGCAGAGCTACCAGCGACATGAACACCCGCTATCCAGATGCAACGACAGAGGAGATCCAGGGCGATGCTTGCATCGTTTGCAGAGAGAACATGTTTGCTTGGGAGCAGCCTCAGCCCAACGCACAAGCTCAACCTGTTGAAGGTCAGCCCGCACCTGTACCAACACCAGCGCACGTCCGACGAGACGAGGGCTTGCGCGCAAAGAAGCTACCATGTGGTCACATCCTTCACCTGAGATGCTTGAAGTCATGGCTGGAACGACAACAAATGTGCCCGACATGTCGTAGACCCGTCATTGCTACACCGCCACCAAACGCCCAAGCACCAGCCGGAGCAGCTCCAGGCATTATCAACCCTGCTGCTCCGGGCGCTCAGCAAGCACACCCACCAAACGGCCAACCACCTGTTAGAGCTAGGTTCTTCAATCTTGGACCCGTTAGGATCGGGTTCGCTAATGGCGCTGCCGGACAAATGGACAACATTGTTAATCAGATACGCAACCCGCAAGCACAGAACAACCAGGCAGCCGCCCAGCCGGCGGCGCAGCAAGGTCCGAACCACCTTGGTCTGCAAGATCCTTACCTTCCGCAAGCTCATGGTGGTCTCCCGACTATACCAGTCGCTGGCTTGCCTATTATGCAGGCTGCCAGGGCTCCAGTGCCGACGCAGGTACAGCTTATGCAGATCGAACAACGAATCTTGCAAGATGCTCAGAATCTACAGCTGGAGCAGCAACAGGTCGCCCTACTCAGAGTTATGGAAGCCGAAATGGCCAGGCTGAGAGCGCAATACGTGCAAGCACAGCAAGCTACCGCTGCAGGTATTGGAATTCAGCACCAAGCGCCGTTCGCACCAAGTCAGGAACTCCTACGCGGTGCTGCGGACCGAGTGATGACTAACGGCCATGCAAATTTACCACCGGGGATGGTTTTGCCAGAAGGTTGGACATTGATGCCTCTTCAGAGACAAGAGGGTACCGCAACTCCATCAATACCCACAGCCACCAGCTCGCAGCCCACCGCGCCGGAGGCTAGCAGCGCTGCAACCCCAGTGCCACCGACGACGCAACAGAGACCTGAAGAAACGTCTGAGCCGCAGCAGGCTACGCAAGCTCCTCCAATCGCGCCCGCTGACTCTAGCGCCGGACCGACAGACGAGAGAGGTTCACCGCTCTTCGTGCCGACCGCACCAGCCCAACCCGAAATCCAATCCCCAACACCGACCAGAACCCAACACACAGACCCAATCGCAACAAGCCCATCAGCAGCGCCTGCCAACGCCCCATGGAACTCAGGCAGCTGGAGTTTCGGCGATCAACCCGCCAGCGGACCCGCGCAACCTACAGCGGAAACAGATGCAGAACATCAATCCCAGCCAGAGTCTACTGAAGGGTACGCCGGCAAGGGTAAAGGCAAGGCTGTGGAAGTGGAAGATGCGTCCGATCAGGACGCTTGATGAATTGAATTGAACGGAACGGAGAGCGATTGTTAGTTAGCAAAGCAAACAGATACCAGACTTTTTTCGATTGTAGAATATATTATTGAGGTTATGAAAATTTTTGGGGATGTCTTTGCTCATGCGATTATTCTATTTGCCTTTACCCGGTTACGTGCTGAGGTCTGAAGTGTTGTCTACGCGTGTTGTTCAATCGACCGGTGATGAGACATTCAGCACAAAATAGTCTGGTGGGCCTCAGAAGTACTGGCGGACGTTTTGTATCTCTCCGATGGCGTTCCCACTGTGCTATATGATATGACTACGCGTTTTCGGCGTACATGAGAAGATGAATGGAAGGAACGGTGGGAAAGTGGCAAGACAGTACTAGAACACCAAGATCTCGAATTCAGAGACAAGGTTGCATGTATACATCCTGACTATTCATTCACGGCCAGTTTTTCGTTAGTCAAAATCTCATCTGTTTCTAGCTACGACCCATCGCACTCCGCGGGTTGGAACATCTCTTCGCCCACATGTTGTCTTTCAACCCAGCGCCTCCGCCATAACCTCCCACCCAACTGCATTCCAGGGAGCCAAGACCATCGCACGCTGCGCATCGGCGACCGTTCCCACACCTGCAAACGCATGCGCGAGCTCAGTCGCGTCCGCATCACCGTTCGGCGGCACGGCTTTCTGCGCAGTCTGCAGCGCCATCTCAGCGGCGTAAGCGTCGCCTGAGAGCTGTGCCAGCTGAGTCCAAGCGTGCGATCGCTCGGGGTTGAGGAGCGCAGCGGTCTGGGCTGCTGCAAGTGCGGCGTCCTCCTCTTCTGAAGCTGGATTTAGAGACGCGAGCGCAAGGAGGAGAGACTCGATCTGCGTCTGCTCTGCAGGCTGCAAGTCTGCTTTTGTGCGGAGGGCAAGCAAGTCATCGTGCACGGCACTTGCAGTCTCGGCATCGTCGCCGAGAGCGGCGATGGCGCCGAGCAGAGTCATTACGCCGGCGTGCTCGGAATTCGCTTCGACGCACTCGAACAGTTGCTCGCGGGCGGCGGCTTTCTCGTCGCTGCCACCGTGAGCCCAAAGGACTTGGACGAGGAGGCATACGACATCAGGGTTGTTCGAGCTTTCCTCGAGAGCGCTGCGAAACATGGTGATGGCGTCGCTGTCTTGCTTGAGATAGTGTGCCGCGAGACCAGCTGTCAAGTGGGCGGACAGACGGAGCTTCCGCCTGGCTTCTGCGTCGAGACCACTGCCCTCGGCGTCGGCAGACAGATCGAGGGCGGTGTTGGCATTTTCGAGTGCTTCGGCATGGTTGTGCACAGCAAGCTGGCAGCGTGCGATGTCTGCTTTAGCATGTGCGAAGCGGGCCAGCGCAGCGTCCGACTCAGAAGACTCGTACTCTGCTTCTGCGCTGGCGCAGAGTTCTGTCAATGTCTGAATTGCATCTTGAATATTGCCTACGCGTTCCAGGAAAAGAGCGGACAGATGTTTGTAAGAAAGATCTTTCGGCGCTTGGGCACGTAGCTGCTCCAATGCAAAGAGTGGCTCAATAAGCGCAGTCAAGTTGTTGGAAGTAGTCGGCGACGTCAGCAGGTGATCAAAGGTTGACAGAGCGTATTGCCGTTTTGTTATGGTGGAGACAGAGTCAGAAATCTCAAAGGCATGTGTGAAGTGGTTGAGAGCTTCCTTGGTGTCTCCTGTCATCAATGCGATAAGACCCTCGCCGACCCAAGCGTGGGCGTAATCAGGATCTGTTGATTGTCCACGGCCGAATGCCTGGTGTGCAAGTTCGTAATCGTTTTGTAGAGTGTACAATACTCCCAGGTTGGTCCAGACCTTAGCGTTGAGCTCGTTGAGATGTAACGAACGGACGAAAGAGTGTTGTGCGACTTGAGGGTTTAGGGTGGTAGTGACCACACCGAGAGCGTTCCAGAACTCTGCATTCCCTGCTTCCAGCTCGATAGCCCGTTTGAAGCAGCGAACGGCCGCTTTCAGATATTTCTTTCCTGACTTACCATCACTGAGCGAGAAAGCACGGTGCTCTGCCCATCCGAGGTTGTACCAGGCCACAGCTTGAGCATGGATGTCATGGGCACACGAGTAGATCGCACGCTTGTATGATAGCACACCAGCAATTAGTGGCAGGGGCAGGGCAGAATCTGGCGATTCACCATTCTCTTGGCTCGTAGCAAGACTGCTGGAGCGGATACCATCAATGTCAGACAGCTGTGAGAGCACTTCATCATGGTTGTCGGTGTCGAGCAAGGAGCACAACTCAGCGAAGGGGAATTTATCGCTACCAGACAGTACCCATGAGAACGTGACACAGGCATCTCCAACGGACTTCCAGAGGTTGAAGGCTTGAGGGTTGCCTTTAGCCACAGTCACAGCGGTCGCGATGGCTTGGTTACAGTTCTCGATGGCTTGACCGAAGAGTCCAGTCTCCACGCAGTGCCATGCACGCTCAACGAAGGTTTGCAAGAGCGAGACAAGGACCCCAAACTCGGTCGAGCGCTCCTTGAGCACGGCTTGAAGGCCGTCTGTAGCTTCGTGGTATTCGCCAAGCTCTCTGTGAACATTGGCGAGCATGTACTTGGCGAACCAAGTCTCACCAGTCACCTTCATTTTTCCTTCTTCGTGCGGCTCAAGGGCATAGTTGAACGTCCGGCTGGCGGAGTTGTAGCGACCGGAATTGTGGTAGCTCTCACCCAACCCAACGTACGACTGGTAGTCATCTGGACTAATGCGAAGGGCAGCAAGGAAGGACACGATCGCTTGCTGATACTCCTGTTTGTTCATCTGCACTACGCCGAGGGCAGAGTAAGGCCAGCTCAAACCCTTTCTCTTAGAACCGGGCGGTGGCCTCGCTCTGCCAGAATCAATGACGCGCTGCGAGATGACCTCAACAATTTCCCACTCACCGCGATTGGCAAATGAGTGGGCGAGGCGCTCAGCCGCATCTGTCTCGGCTGGTGAGAGCTCGAATGCCTTTTGGAAGCACTGTCTAGCACGCTTCTTGTCTTTTGCGTATAGCTCGTAATAATGACCAAGGCTCGTGTACGCGGGTGCAAAATTGACGTTAGTTTTGATGGCAGAAAGGAAACGAGCATAAGCGCCGTTGCGGTCTTTCCGAGCAGTCTTGGAGTCGTCGAGGTTCCACATGCAAATACCAATACGGTACAGGCACTGTGCTCGAAGATCTCTCGCACGAGGATCGTCGGTCTTCAGATTTGGAAGGTAATTTTCGAGTTCATCTTTCGCTGTGGCGTTGTCTCCGTTCAAAGCCTTGCACCATGCAAGCTCGGTACCCACTCGAACATTACTTGGGTCCTCGCCCAAAGCCTGCTGCAGGAAGTCAATTGCAGCTCCATAGTTCTCGATCTCTTCGAAGATCAGGCCGAGGCCAATAAGAGCTGGTGTGAGTTTAGGCTTGCGCTGAAGAATGTCCTCGAAAAGTCGTTTCGCTTCGGCGTGGTTTCTAGGGGCTTGATAGTGCACAAGAGCAGTACCAAGAACGCTATTTAGAGCATCTTTCGTATTTTGCAAACTCAGGCTGAGCTTTGTGGATTGCGCAGAAAGCACCTGCAGACCTGCACGAGATGTTTCCACGACTGTTTCGTTCTCTTCGAGGTACAAGAAGTAGTCACAAGCCAACCTGTAAGCAAATGGCGAGTTCTCCGCCTTGTTGACTCCGTCGGTCATCATGGCTAGGCGGTCTTCGGCTGTCAAGATCTCGGGTACTTCGTTTTCCTCGTACTTCTCATCTTCTGACTTCTTTGGTGGCGGGAATGGGCAAAGTTCGCTGCTGAGCCATGCCTTCAGGATGCGGCCAAGCCCACTGTCCGCGAACAGGCTTACGTATTCTCGCAAGATGTTTGCATCGAGATCCTGCAGGTTGTCGAAGTCTCGTGTCTCCAGCACCAGATCCCAAGCAGTCTGGAAAGGGTGGTGGATGATGACCATGCCTTCCGCAATGCTCAAAACTTGATCCAATTTTGCTGCTTTCTGATCTGCTGGAAGTACCAGCAGAACCTCGTAAGCTCTGAGCAGCAGCTTCTCTTCATACTCGCGACGGATCTCATCCTCGACTGTCCAGTTGATGATCTGTTGGTACAAGTCTTCCAGCTCACTTTTGGTGTAGACTTCTCGCTTCACCTCGGTGGTAACCTGACCGACACGTGCTCCAATGCGAGTCCGGCGGTTGCTGATCTCCGTCTTGATGCGCTGGGCCTCTTCCTCTTCGGTGATCTCGGCTATCCGAGTGTAACCAAGCGTAGGATGTGGCAGTCGTCCCTCCAAGAAGTCGTAAACCGGAGATCCAGGTATTGTCACTCGTAGAGCTCGCTTCCGCTGTTCGGAGGTTCCATGCTGCTTGACAAAGACGCCCAATTTGTCGATAACTGTCTGGCAGCGGTGGGCATCATCCGCTTTGGCATGTATTGAGCCTACATGGACCGCAGCCTCAATGTACTCGTCGACTTTCTTAGAACCCTGAGCCTCGTACACGCTGCAAAGACCAAGCCATGCCTGCGCCTCGTCCGGCTTGGAATCTGCTGCTTTCTGATAAGTCTCGGCAGCACTGTCGAAGTTGCCCTGCTTCTCGAATGCTCGTCCCAAGAATAGCCTCGCCGGGTAATTCGAAGAATCTGAGGCGAGTACGATTTGTGACTGGGTGACGACAGTTTCGTAGTCTTCGGCGTCGAGGGCGGCTTTGGCTGCTTTCAGGGCAGCTTTGTTTGTGGACATATTATCTCATTATTCGCATCCGTTCAGGTCTTGTGGCCTTTAATGTGCCCCCAGCTCGTCAATTTATTTTGGTATGGTGGTTTGTGAAATGTTTCCTCGCATCATGACGTTTGCACGACAGCTAGCTGGAATTGGGGCGAGAAGTCGCAGTTCAATTGGCTGCAGGTGCGCGACACGCTAGTTCCTGGACCGTTCGGTTGCAAACGACCCCGGTCAAGCTCTTGCGGGTACAGGGGAGTACGACGCGCACCTTTTGTACCAGCGGACCTCAGCTCGAACCTGGACTCCGATGGGACCTCTGGTTGAATAGATGAACCTCCCAAAGTAAGGCACGTCGCCATTATTCAAAGTCTACATATTGCCCTTCGCATTTACCACGATCCATACACACCATCTCGATCATGGCCGAAGCATCTGCAGATCAGGAGACCGAACTCGCACCCGGAAAGCCATTGGATACTCCTCGGAAGAACAAGGTGCTAGGATACATTCAGTGTTGTGAGGACCACAACCTCAAATGGACCAGAGTGGCCGTCGCAAAGGCGCTCAAAGTCACGCGCCAGCAGGTCGAGTACGCGATCAAAAACCCATATCCAAGAACCAAGAAGAACTCCGAGCTCAAGCGTAACAACCATCGCAAAATCACTCCGGAGCATCTTGATGCTATCGAGCAATATCTCAACACCGGTGACTTTGGTGAGGACCGAATCTTGAATTGGAACGAAGTCGTGACGAGATTCAACCTCAATGTCTCTGGTGCATACTTGCATGAAGTGATGAAGCCTCGTCTGCGTAGCTCGCGTATCAAGCCTTTCAAGAATACATTCAAGAAGATCCCAGCTCAACAACAGCCGCAGCAACAGGAGCAGCTGCCACTGCCGTCTTTGCCACCGCCATCGCTGCCACCGCAACAACCGGAGCAATCGGAGCATCCAGAGCAACCGCATCAGCTATATACAATGCTTCAAGACCCCCCTTACGGCTACCCTCAGGACGATCATCAGCTCTCTTGACAGCGACCTGTGTCGCCCCTGCTGCAGCTGCCAGGGCACGGATAATCCGCCTGGAATTGCCACAGGAAATATGGATCCGTCTCGTTCGTCAACACCTCCGAAACAAATTTCGTACTGGTCCCCAAATTCCAGCTCTGCTTAAACACCTCCGAGCTCTCGATATCTATCTGGCCCCAGCCCGTCTCAATCAACCGGCCAATGCTCGTGCCGTACACATACTCCTTGAAGCCCGCCCATCTGATAGAGCTAGCACACATCGGGCAACTCTCCGCGTTGGTGTACAACGTTAGATCTTTCCAAGCCGCAGAAGTTTCAGACGGGGACAGCTTGTGCGCTCCATTGGGATCGGTGAGGATGTCGGTGCAATTGCCGATGGCGACCATCTCGCCGTGCAGAGTCGGGTTGCCGGTCACGGAGTTCTGGTTCACGCCGGTGCAGATCAGCTCGCCGAGGCCGCTGTTGGCGGTGTGGTTGACGATGGCGGTGCCGAAGGCTGCGAAGGGACAGGAGGAGCCGGAGGCTTTGAGCGCGTCGTTGGCGGCGCGCATCCAGTATGTGCGTGTTGAGTGGGGGATGCCGTTGACTATTAATTCTGGGGTGGAGAGGTGGTGTTGCGATGCTTTGCTCGAATCGTGAGATCCATGGGCTACAGTGGTGCCGGTGAATGCAAGGGCCGCGGTTAACAGGACGCGCTTGAGAGCCATGTTCGCTTTTATTATAGTGTTTTTTCTTGGTTGTCGTTGTATTGTCTTATTGAGCAATGTGTATGTTGTTGTTGCTGGAGCATGTATCCCAGAGGCGAGCCACGATGTCAGTTCGTGGGGGTCAAACAACAGACAGAAAAGGAAGTCGAAGCTATGTGCCACAAATTGCAACCCTCAACCCTCTTTATATACATTCACGCTATCTGCTATATCGGTGCCCTTATCCGTTGCGTAAAAGATACCCCGCATGCCGATATGCCTTCGGAACCTGCCATTCTAGTAATCTACAAAAGATAAAGTTGAGGCTGCTTGGCAAGAGTGGCGTTCGAGATCCATGAGAAACAGCAAAAACGCACGTGGTCACCTTGCATGCCAGAGAAAATCAAGCTAATCATTCGATGAGTGGGGTATTATTTGTCCGCTAGCCCGGATTAGAAACAGAAAATATATGGAAGCATCAATCCTCTCAACGACCTTCCACAACGTAACGATCATCACTCAGAGACGCTGCTGCATCTGCTCTCCTTCGCCAACTGCATCTCTAGGAATTTATTCAGCAACTTCCGCGTCGTCTCCGCCTCCACAGCCTCATTCTTCTCTCTCCAAAGCTCCGAAATCTCAAAGATCCCAAACAAAACCTCAATCGTGATCAGCCCGATGATAAGCCACTCCAACCCAGTCGAATGCTTCTCGCTGAGTCTCTCCCTCAGCACAGCCGCAATCTCGCTTGCGTAGTCCATCTTCTCGTTCAGCACTTTGATCCGCACGCCCACGTCCAGCGCCTTGCCTAGGCTTTCGTAGTAGCTTTCCAGGCCGAGATTGTGAGGTGAGTCCCAGAAGAGGTCGGGCAGGGAGTCAGTGAGCTCGGAGTAGAGGTTTAGCTGTGCACGGATGCTGAGCAGTTCGCCTGTTTTGCGTAGGATGAATTGGCGCGTGAAGCGCAGGGGCGAGCCGGCGGAGAGGGTCGTGGGGATTTGCCGGGTGCTTTGGAAGTAGTGGTCGAGAGCTTCTTCGAGGACGGCGAGTTTGGTGGAGCGCGCTAGGGCGGAGGAGTAGGCGATTTTGGCGAGGATGGTGTCTGTTTCGTGGCCGGGCGGGGAGTCTGTGGCATTTGTAGTGTCCTGTTGTTGTTGCTGGTGGTCGTTGGAGGGTTTCGTGCCGAGGACGATGGTGTCGCCTACTATCACGGACGAGTCGCGAGTGTCGTCTTCCAGATACTCAAAGTCTTCCACCTCGACTTGATGCGCGTTCTCCGCAGCCGGGCGAATGATCCTTGTCACGATGTTGTTACCAATGTGCTCTGGGACATTCCAGGTGACTACGCTACCAGACGGGAAGACGAAGACATCACCAATACCCTGCTCGCGCTTCTCGCCCGTCGCCGGGTCCAGCGAGACGAAATTGGGCGTCTGCACATGCAGCACTTGCGGGTACAGATCGGTCTTGAGAGGATCGGGACGGAAGCCCTCCTGCATCAGCAGGCGGCGGGCGGCGGAGACTTGGTATGTTTCTGCGGCGCAATAGGCCGTGACTTCTTTCGTCTCTGCTACGGGGTCTACATGTCTCTTGCGGCCCTTGCCCCTGACCAATCCGTCTCTCGACCGCTGTGCCTCGACTGCCACGCGCCGCAGCGATGTAGATGCTGCTTTGGAGCGGGTGTTCTTGCGCTTGGATTCTTTCTTTGATGGCTCGGGTGGTGCGTCTTGCCGCAAGGATCTGTTGGCTGTGAAGTGGTTTTTTGGAATCTTACGGCCCCGAGCGGCTTGTGAGGCGAGGTATGATTGTCCTGGTAGCCTGTGGGCGGATAGCTGGTGTCGAGGCGAGTCACGGGCTGCGGTCAGCGTGGTGAGGCTTCTCCTACAGATTGCGCCGAATGCGATCCATGTGGCCGCCCTGTGTGACATAGTGAGCAGTCCTAGTGTATTTGTACAGGTTTATTGAGGCTTCAATAGCAAGAACATCGAGTATCGCAACAGTCTTGAAGTGTGTGTATCAAGTCAAACACTCTGCCCGCTGTCAATCCCCAAGAATCCAATCATCACTCGCCAACGGAGGAACCAGCCAGCTGCAGCTTGACATCACCTCCCGCCGAGGCATTACCATTCCCGCCATAGCTCTACCACTTTGCGCACCGCCGCACTATAATTGCTCTGTCACCACCACGGAGCAGCCCTCGATGCCTACAGCATGTCTGTGGACCCTCAGGCAGCAGCCTCAGGACCCGAAACGGACGATTCGCTCCACCAACAACACCAGCCCGAGCCTGAACATGCCGCTCAGCAGGGAGAGGAGGAGGATGAGGAGGACGACGAGGACGAGGAAGACGATGAGCCAAAGCTGAAATACGCCAAACTCACCGGCAGTCTTGCTGGTGTATACCGGAATGGCGACTTCACGACGGCTTTCTGCGTGGCGGGCGACAAGATGATCATGGGCACTCAGGACGGAAACATCCATGCGCTGTCCATACCAACCATGGAGAACATAAGGACATACCATGCGCATTCGGCGAGCATCACAAGTTGCTCGGTCTCTCCAGTGCCGCCTCCACCAACCCTCACCCGTACCCAGGACGGCAACGCGTTCCTAGCTCCCAATGTACCGTCTGGAAAGGCCGAATCAATCAGGACATCCGCAACTGGCAGTCAGAAGCAGGCTCGAGCGCCACAACCAATTGTACCGAATATACCCACCAACCAAATCTACATCGCAACGTCTTCAATAGACGGACACGTGTGCGTGTCTTCTCTCGTAGACCCCAAGGATGTCCAACTACGGAACTTTGCGCGACCTGTTCAGGCTGTTGCGCTTTCGCCGGACTACAAGACCGATCGAACATATCTATCGGGTGGACGCGCTGGTAGCCTCATCCTCACTGTTGGAGGGAAGTCGGGTGTCAGCTCGGATGCGAACACAAACAGTACCGCTGCAGCGGCCTCTGGATGGCTTGGAAGCATGGGATTGGGCAGCAACAATGGAAAGGATACCATACTGCATCAAGGAGAGGGAACCATCAGTACAATCAAGTGGAGCATGAGCGGGAAGTGGGTGGTCTGGGTGAATGAGGAGGGTATCAAGATTATGCGATCGCATTTGCGACTTGACAGCGAATCGAGCGAAGATGCTTGGAAACGTATTGCACATGCTTCAAAGCCCAACCGGAAAAGCTGGGAAGATATGGCAGGAGTGTGGAAAGCAAGAGCAGAATGGATCGATGATCGACTGTTGGAAAGCGACGATCTAGCTTCAGCGACAGAAGCCGACAGGTCATTGAACGGCGGCGTGAATGGAACGCCAAAAAAGCGGGAAAAGAAATTCGAAAAGCTCGTCGTTGGATGGGGAGACACAACATGGATCATGCACGTTCACGAGGGTGGAAAGGTGCCGTCCGGCAAGAATGCAGGACAGAGGCAAATTGGCAGCGCGGATATCATCCACAAGCTGCAATTCCGCGATTGCATTGTGTCAGGATTGTCATTGTATACCCCAAGCATGTTAGCGATTCTTGCTTACAGGACGCGAGACGACGATGATAATCCTCTACCAACTGCTGCCTCCAACAATGATACCCCAAGAAAGAGCGGTCGACAACACAGACACACTAGTCTCGCACCGCAACTAAGGCTCGTCAACGTCAAGGATGGTGAAGAAGTCGATCTCGATGAGCTCAGCGTGAGTCGCTTTGAGACGCTTAGCGCACAAGACTACCACCTTGGTACTCTGTTTATACCACCGCCTCTGCCAGAGAAGGCGACCAAGGAGCAGAAGAGTGCTCTTGAGGGGCTGTGGGAGATCTCTGGAGGCGGATATGCCACCCGTATGTTTACCTCCGGTGCCAATGCCCTCACCCGCACCGACAGCACCAAGGAAGGTAGCAGTCGAGGTGGCACTTCCACGCCTGGAAGTGGTAGCATACAAGGCGTGACGCCTACACCATCACGTGCAAAGACTCTCGACGCACACCCATACACTGCCGAAGCCGGCCTCAAACTCTTCATCCAGAGTCCGTTCGATTGTGTATTGGCAGTCAAGCGTGAATTGAGTGATCACCTGGCCTGGCTCCTCGAACACCACCGTTACGAGCAGGCTTGGAAACTCCTGGATGAGCATCCCGAGATCGTCGACCTTTCAACAGCAGACCGCAAGTCTCTTGGCTCTGTGGTGGAGAGCCCATCGAAACCACAGAAGAACACCCTTGCCGACTTCTTCGCGGACTCTGACTCTACAACTACCGTGTCTGCTGCCAGAGCGCAAGACAGCATATCCGCGAAAGAGAAGCGAAGGATTGGTGACCTCTGGCTTGGTCAGCTTGTTGCTGCAGATAAATGGAGCGAGGCTGGTAAAGCAGCGAGCAAAGTGCTTGAAGGAAGTGCAAGGTGGGAACACTGGGTCTTTACGTTTGCCCAAGCAGACAAGTTCGACGAAATCACGCCATACGTTCCTGCCACCGTGTTGCAGCCTCCCTTACCAAGTGAGGTGTACGAGATCATCCTGGGCCATTATATTGTGAGCGATCCGCCACGACTAGGCAAGCTTCTCGAGCAATGGGATGCAGACCTCTTCGATGTACACAGTATCATCACCGCCATCGAAAGCCGGCTGCGCAGCCGCGATGTCAGTGAGCAGAGCGTGCAAGACGGTGTCCAGGGCAGGGACTGGCGAATACTACTGGATGCACTTGCGAAGTTGTATCTCGCAAACGCTCAGCCTAGGGAAGCGCTGCGCTGCTTCATTCTCACTCAGAACTCGGATGCGGCTATGAGCCTCATTCGTGATGAGAAGATCGCTGAGACTCTAGCAGATGACATTCCAGGCTTCTTGACGCTGAAGGTCAGCAAAGAGCAATTGCGTTCAGCTCCTACAAGCGAGCTTGAAGAGTCAAGCGCAGAGCCGGTCGCACTTCTTGTTGACGAGGCATTACGCGGCAGCATACCACCTGTGACAGTGATAGAGCAACTTCAAGAGAAAGGCGACAGCATGAAGATGTTCCTCTTCTTCTACTTGCGTGCTCTCTGGACTGGCGGCTCGAAGGTCAAACCCGCGAAAGCGCGCCGATCAAAATTCGACTTCAACCATATCGACCAAGGGCATGCGATGGTCGAAGACCACGCCGATTTGGCAGTCGAGCTATTCGCCGAGTACGACCGCGACTTGCTGCTGCAATTCCTGCAGGCTAGTGAGGTGTACAGTTACGACAAAGCTGCGAACATCTGCGAGCATAGACACTATATCCCCGAGCTCGTGCACGTGCTCAGCAAAACAGGACAACTCAAACGTGCGCTGTGGCTCATCATCGGCGAACTCGGCGACGTCAAGAAAGCGATCGAGTTCGTCAAAGTCAACCCTGACTTGTGGGACGATCTGCTTGAATACGGCATGGACAAGCCCGCTTTTATTCGCGGCTTGCTAGAAGAAGTAGGCACTGCCGTCGACCCAGCCGAACTCGTCCGGCGCATTCCAGTCGGTCTCGAAATCGAAGGCTTGAAGCAAGGCATCATGCGCCTCGTCAAAGAGTACGAGATTCAATATTCCATTTCTGAAGGTGTGGCCAAGGTCCTCGAGGGTGAGGTGGCAATGGGTATGGACACACTGCGCGCGGGTCAGAAGAAGGCTGTTCGTTTCGAAGTCGTGCACGAGTCGCCTTCAGATATCGACCTCGTGGCACACGATGTACCCACACAAGTCGATGGCGAAGTTCTGCCTGTGCCAAAGCGAAAAGTGCCCAAGAACAGCTCTGAGGCCAAGCCTGGACACTGCGTGGGCTGCGGTGAGCCTTTCAGCTTAGAAGGTATGATATTCCCAAACCCTTACTTGTTCGATCATCTGTACTACGATCAACATGCTAACACCATCGACAGAAACCCTCCCCCTCCTCGGCTTCGCCTGCGGCCACGTCTACCATCTTCCTTGTCTGTTGCGCGCCAACCCAGACACTGCGGACGACACGACTGTTGATCGCCTCATGACACAGCTGGGTTATGGCAGTAGCTCTGCTGAGGATTCGGATGAGCCTGCGTATACGGGACGCAGTGTGGGTGGCAAAGTTGCACATGCGCATGTTGTGCGGAATGTGGTGCAGGGTGGGTGTCGGTGCTGTGTTGTGCCTGACGGAGCTTGAGTGAGTGGCGACGCGGTAACATTGTATCAAACATCAAGGGATGAGTGAGCATTAGAACCAGTGACATAGTGCACCAATGCGCAGTTAGATGAACCTCTTGATCTCGATGGCTATCTAAAATAACTACAGTGGATCCTCGGATAGCCAATTCTCGATGCACGGCCATTCGTCGACCACCGAGCCCAGATCCCATACTTCATAGAACTCCTCGGCGCCCAGTCGCTCCAGATCTGCCTCGACCTTAGCGAGGTCATCGTCATCCATACACGCCAGCCAACCCACCGCGTTCCAAGAAGGTTCCTCGAGTGCATATCGGTGCATCTGCCACCCGCCCGGCGCTTCGCAGTGCTCAGCGAATGGATGCTCGACTCGAAGCACCACGGCCAATACTCTCACCGCAAGATCCTCCTCGACTGGCACTGCTTCGACACCGCGCCAGAAATTCGCAGGATAGGCTTCTCCGGGCGGACCCAGCTCGAGCTTCCAATCACTAGGTTCGGGACCATACAAAAATCTATAGGTGATCTGGTACTGTATGCTTGCCCACATTAGGATCCTGTTGATTATCCGGATTTCTTGCGCAGCGTACGCTGCGAGATCCACACCTGCGCTGTGGAGTGTAGTTGCCCATAGCTTTATCACCTGATTGAGGACCCAGGGTGGGCATATGATGGTCCAGCCTCGAAATATCAATCGAAAAAAGATGAAAGCAAACGGGGTGCAGTTGTAGAAATCCGGAATCTTCAGCCCCTGCGAAAGAGTCCATTCCTTCCAGACACCAGGCAAACTGTTGGAAGGCGTGTGCAGGTCGAGCCCTGAGTCGCACACAACCGTGAGAGCAAAGCAGCCGGCCCGGATGGTTTCTTCGCGAGGATTGGCTTCGTTGACACAGTATGCAAAGAGGTGGCAGATGTCCACGACGGTGACCCAAAGCAACCAAGCGCTTTCCACTGCGGCGTCTCGGATTGCATGCACATGACCTGCGTCTCCAAGAAAGTCTGACATCATTTGCAAGTTGAACACGGGGTCATGTTTGTAACCGTAAATTGACGGAAGCATGAGCGCTTCGAAGCGATCCAAGTCAGAGCCACCGGTTTCTTCCGCATAAGGGTAGAGATCCCCAACGATCTTCTGGACAAACCCACCTTGAAGATCATCGAGCCAGCCAGCGCCGAGATTGCGCTCTGGCTCAATCAATTGCAGAAATTCTCGACCTTTGGTCCTGTCCGCCGTATACGCTGTTAGGTTGAATGCTACGCTTCCCAATGCCACGCGATAGTCAGGCAACTGGAAAAAGTTGAGTATACCTGCGTTCACAAGTAACTTGCACGCCTCCAGTTGATCCCATTCGTAAGCGAAGTGAAGCGCCGAATGTCCTGAGAAGTGCCTATCACCAAGATATGCCTGCTTAGTTGTCAAGAGTGTCTTCATTGTTTCTAGATCACCATACATGCAAGCTTGAAAGAATGGCGATTTAGACATAACTATCCTGTGCACGCTCGGATGGAAAAGCCATCCATTCTTTGAACGTGCGATCGCCAAGTTGTATTGGTCTTGCACAAACCACTTTGGCAGACGTATAGTGCAGATATTCTTGTTGGCAGCTTTCACAACTGTTTTGCTCTCGGTGTGCTGGCTTTCTTGCTCGGATGAATATTCGACGGAAAAGCTGAACAGTGGCGACTGGAACCCAACCTTCAGCCGCTTTGTATTGGTGGTGGTGGAGTTGAGATTGCTCTCACGCGAACGGCAGGAAACCTGATCGCCGAGATATTGATTGGAGGTGTTGATTTTGCGTTGGATGGTCTCGATTCGTGCAACTTTGTCGCGGGAGGAGATGCCGTTGTGTTGCGATTGCAGTGCATCTGTCAAATCGCGAAGATACTCACAGAGCTTCGAGCTGTGGTCAACGGTTGTGTTAGCATTAGTGTCCTCGCATCTATGAGGAATCGATTCATACTACCGACCTGGTTTCTTGATGGATATCTTGGAGACTTCTACGCTCATCCGTGGATTGTTTCAATGCCTGCGTAAGTTGCTGAGAGATTGCATTCCCATGCAGCCGCTGGACCGACAGATCCTCGCTTCACTGGTCAGTCAAGATGCACATGTTAAGGCAGTGAGGTTACTTACACGATCGCCTCAACCCGAGGCATATATTGTAGAAGCTGATGGTGGTCGCTCGAGATCCCTGAAAGCTGTCGAAGCGACTCTCCGTGGCGGAAAGCCGACATGGCGCTACCTCGCTTCATCAGTCGCACGCTTCCTCCGGGACAGCAGGATGCCAACATACCTCTCAACGCTCTGCCTCGCGATGATGATATTTGACTTGCATCGCTCCACATCAGACAGCATATCCTCGATCTCCTTCTTCTTAAACACGTATCTCACCGCGCCGAGCCGGCTCTTCCGGATGCTGTTGCAGATACTTTTAACACTCACTCCGATCTTGAACCTCGATGTTTCGCAATGCGCGAGGACCTCTCGCATCAGCCGGTCGTCGACGTTGCCATGAGACAGCTGTTGCACTTGCTGGCCAACCTCTTCCAACAGACTCTGCAAGAGCTCCACACTCTCACACAATTTGGCGACATCCTTAGGCGCATCCTTGATAGCGCTGCAAATCTCCTTGAGCTTGATGACGCCCTGCGCGAGCTGTCCAGCAAGGCCAACAAAGCCAGCACCCGCAGCAACGAGACTGAGAGGATCGGACATGTTGCAGAGCAAATGTTTCGGTGGTGACTCTTGCGAGATTCGCGGAGCCAGGTGCACGCACAAAAGAAACTTGTAAGGGGCTGTAAGCACTGTTACCCCCAGTGGTCAGGCGAGACCACAGCAATGCGAGCTCCGCCCCTCTTGCGGCTGTGTTTTGCCAGCGCAGCGCAGACTCGCCTCGCAGTTTTGATCAAGGCGCGTATGTGCCCAAATTGTGGCCATGTATGCAAGTGAGTGGGGCGCACCAACGCATTAGGTACCTTAGCATCTTTTTAGAACTGTATACCATTACCATGATCGGGTACGCAATAGCCGAAATTTGGCGAGAGAACGATTTGTTTATTCAAGGACCAGCCATCCCATGCTCGCCACGCGGTACCCAGAGCCGTAGCGAAAAAAGGTCTATCGCTCCCAGGATCAGCAATTCCAGACTTGATATAGGGAGAGCTAAGGGGAAGCACAACCAAAGGTTACGCTGAAGCGTATGCTGAACTGTGCGTTGTGAAATCTTCATATCGACGACCTGTAAATATATGTCAAAGGGTATACAGAAACAAAAAAAAAAAGCAGACGCGCCATTCGACGGTACCAGCCCATCTCTTTCCCATTTCCCACCCAAAGCATAGAATCCCTTGAAAACCTCCCTCCAGTCCATCACAACCTTTTGCGTGTGATTGATAAAGAATTTTCCCATAACTCCTCCATCCATCATTCCTCCCTCCCTCCCAAACAAAAGGAAA
>Ga0265797_10005637_pt1 | contig 18156 bp, 21 predicted proteins | sample P2T30metagenome_FD_192433 | JGI IMG/M metagenome (GOLD analysis project Ga0265797, IMG submission 192433) | Plant litter microbial communities from East Loma Ridge, Irvine, California - P2 T30 | ecosystem: Environmental > Terrestrial > Plant litter > Unclassified | place: USA: California... | reverse complement strand
GTGGAGGAGGTGGTGGCAATAACAGCAACAACCAGAACCAGAATCAGAACAATAACAGCAACAGCAACAGTGGGAACGCAGGAAACGGTGGCGGCGGAGGAGGCGGAGGAGGAGGTGGTGGAGGTGGACGAGGTGGATTCAGGAATAGAGGCGGACGGAGCGGCAGAGGTGGTAACAACAACTCTGGTGCTTCAATTGCGAAGGGTGGTGGACAAGCTGCTGCCGCCGCTCCTGCTCCTGCTCCTGCCGCTGGCTGAACGACTCGATGGTCTCGCAAGACGAACGCTCCGCTCGTTCTGGTGGTAGGGATTCCTCGCCGGCCATATGAACTCGTCAGGCGATGGTCAAGAAGTCCTGCCTGCTGAGAACGAGCGAGTTATGACCCACGACCTAGCAGGAACGAGCACAACAGCGCAGTCCATCAGTATGTGCATACATGCCCTACACGATTGCTTCACGCGACCTCGGCTATGCCGTGACATATGCAACCATAGCAGCGTACCAGTGGCGGCGGGCAGCTACTCGGGGGATGGCAAGGCATCATTCTCTGCATGTCGACTTACATTGTAGGTGTAGTTGGCCTGCTATGGTGTAGTAGCTACTAGTATTTACTGATTGCGAAATGCCACATCGTGTGGAGCTTTCTCATCGAAGGCAGAAACACAAAGAATGATTCTATATTGCTATATATCTATATGTAGTATGGGGGTATCGTAAACATCACTTCCTGTCAACCCACGTCTGCATCCGAATGCCGTACTTCGCAGTGACAAGACACACGCCTCCAGCCATAAGAGCCATAATAACTCCAATCGTACACTGCCACCCAACCCCCACAGCATCCACCAACGGAATCGTCGCTCCGCTAGCCGCCGCCGAGAAAGCATATTGAATCACGTACTTGCTGGCGATCGCTTGTTGTCTCGCTTGCGGCATGACTTCCGCGCAGTATGTGTTCAGGCCGGCGAAGGCGGCGAGCACGGCGCCGGCTATGATGAACGAGAAGACGATTGCTAGAGGCAGACCGCCGACTCTCTGGTCTAAGCACCAGCCGTAGATGAGTGATGAGGCTGGGAGGACGAAGAATAAGCTGACGAATCCGCTTCGCAAGCGATCTTGTGGTAGTCGGAGCCCGTCACGTCTGGCGATCCATTTGCGGACTGTTCTGTCTGAGAAGCGTCCCCCGATGATAGTACCTGCGAGGAACCCTGCTGATGGAGCTAGGTAGAACAGCCCAGACGTCAGCGGTGAGTCAAGACCGTACTGCGATTCCAAGATGTGCCTAGGGCTCGCGAGCAGGGAGTATTGCGACCAGCTGAGAAGACCAGCAGCGAAATCGGCCAGCATCACGTTGGGATAGCGGAACATCCTCAGCACCCTCCACGGGTTGTAGACGTGGGCGATGTCCCCGAGTCTAGGGTTCTTGATCGTTGCGTCTTTGCCGCCTTTGCCTAGACACAGTAACGACAGTCCCAGAGCGAAACCTATCATGCCGCATTGCACCCACAGAATCACCCGCCAGGTTGTGAAGGTTGTGATCACACCCGCGACTAATGGCCCGAGAGGAGGACCTAGCACTGTGCCGCAAAGGAACATTCCCGTCGCGTTGCCTCTCCTCACTGGAGGGAAGAATTCGGCGATGATTGCTTGTCCTGTGATGTGGAAGAACGTCCCTTGGAGGCCGGAGAGCAATCGGAACGCGATGAAATAGCTAAGATTCGAAGAAAACGACGCCGCGAGCGTCCAGGCAAGACACGCTACAAGGCAGCTATTCCACGTGTATAGCCTTCCGCAGAGAGGGATCAACGGGCCCCAGAAGAAATTCGAAAGGCCCATGGTGACCAGCACGCCGGCGCTGGAGGCATTGATGATCTCAGGCGTGGTGCCGAATTCTTCTGCAATTTCTCGCGCCGCCGAGAACATCGACGTGCTCGAGAAACTCGCCGTCAAAGCGGCGAAACTGGTCGCGAGGACGACGAGCCATTTGATCAGAGCCGGGGCGCTGTAGCCCGGCGCTGTGGCTTCGGGATCGACTATTGCTGAAGTTGATGTTGGTGGCGTTTGCTTTTCTGCGTCTTGTGGAGTTGGAGTCTCCATGATCGCTTGCTTCCTCTTTTTAGAGTTTGAGGTAAAGATAGTGTGTGAGATCTACATTTCTTTTGTGAATGAAGGGTAGAAGAGAGGCTAGTGTATATATGGAAATCGAAACCTTCGGCGGCGATGGTTCTCTTTCGCCATTTGTGTGGGTCTTGCGCTCGGCAGGAGTGGCCGGGCGGCATAAACATGCCGTGGGCTACGGTATGCCGGAGGCTGCATGATAGGGAAGTAAGAGTTGGGAGTTCTGCAACGATACCTGGCTGTGAGTATTCATATATCATGTGCATTGGCAAAGTATCACGTATTGCACTTGTGTTGACGTTAACGCAAACTAGAACATCTATAGCCCTTCCGGCGGCATATTAGGTCCGCAGAGACAAGTATGATCGTGTTGATAGATAAATGTACTTGATAGCTTACCGACCGGTCGTTCGAATCTAGCACGCTGGTACCGCTGATCTGACGCATACCATTTCGTAGTGTAAGAGTTAGATGGTGCGGTGTGCGGTGAGATGTGCCGCTGCGAAGTCGCTCGGTGTCTCGTGAGCTTCGCCGAAAGAAGATGCTCGGCCAAGAGCGCCATTTCTCCCGGATGCTGTCGGCTCTTCGACATTTCGCCGTGGTTCGTTCGATACACAATCAATCAAGCGATGTCTGCAACACCTTCGAAACGGCCGATTGCGTAAGTATGATGAACGTAGACGATAAGTTACATTGAACAATTCTAACCGCTTTTCTCACCCAAGGTGTCGAGAGTGTCACAAACGCAAGGTCAAATGCTCAGGCAACGGCCCACCTTGTACAGCATGCTCTCAAGCTGGCCTACAGACGGAATGCTGTTACCCGGCACGGGACAAGCAAGTCAAAGTAGGCCAAAGATACCTAGAAAATGTTCTTGAAGAGAACAAACGTCTATCTGCCCTAATCTCTGCAGGCAACACACCTGCTGCTCCACCACCCTCTGGTGCAGCATCCGCGCATGCTACCCCGAGAGCGGACAATGCAGACCGCAATCCTGTACTCGAAGACCACCCATGGTTTATGGTTCACGAGGCAGTGGATCTGCCAATCTATATCAACGAGACCGCCGACGCGGCTTTCGCCACTCGTCTGCGCCAGACTGCATCGTCAGAACCAGTGAGCCACATCGCTCGCGTCCAATACTTGAACGACGATACCTTGCGATCACTGTCTGAGTCACCACCCGAGTGGCCCAGCTCATCCCGCCTTCGCTTTCTGGTTGACACGGCTTTAGAGACGGCTTGTAAGACGTGGCACATTGTGCGCAGAAGCCGCATCGACAAAGATGTGGACGAATTGCTGCGAGATCCAGACAACTGCCATTGGCTCACGGCAAGTCGTATATGGGCGATGATGGCGATTGGCGATGCCTTTTCGTCTAGGTGCACGTTGCCTGGTCAGCCTTTCCCTGGGTCCAAGTATTGGGCGCGTGCGATGCAACTTGTGCATATGGTGATGGAACGGCCGAGGTTGTGCTTGGTGGAAGTGTATCTTTTGCTGGTAAGTGGTTCGTTTTGGGCGGCGCTCTCAGTGGCTTGAACACCGTTTAGCATACCATAGGGGTGTGGCCTCACTCCGACCGAAGGTGGATACAGCTAACCGGAAACACAGGCTTTCTATGCTGCACTGATGAACCGTAGGCATACTGCTGTGCTTCTGTCCGGCCAGTCACTCAGACTATGTCTCGTGCTTGGTCTACACATCGAGATCAGCGATGCACAATTAAAAGACCCAGCCCTGCGAGAACACCGATGCAGACTTTGGTGGACTGCCTACCGCTTCGATCGCCTCTGGTGCGGCCGGGTTGGAGTACCACCCTCAATACCCGATGAGAGTGTCGAGATACGTCTTCCTTCCGCTGCAGGTCTACCTGCTGGCTCTGAGCCCGACTTCAGGGACGCTGAACACCTGGCCATGGGTGTCCGCTTGTCGAGAATACTGTCTCGTGCTGTCAACACGCTCTACGTCTGGAAACGCCAGCAGACGTCTTTTTCGGAGAGAGTGCAAGATGCTGTGCGCTCGCTGAGAGACTGGGCGGAGCAGCTACCCGAGCATCTCCAGCTGCGGTTCGATAAGGCCTTGCCTCCTCACGTGCAATACATGCATCTGGCCTTCATACAGTCTGTGATTGTGGTCACTCGACCTGTCCTGCTCCATCTGTATCGACAAAGCTTGACGCGACAGACACAACAGAGCTCAGAAGCAGTCCAACAATTCTCCGATCCAGCTCTCTCATTGGCGACAGCTTGTGTACGGTATGCGCGACAGTCTATGGACCTTCTCAAGAGGTCCTGGGCCGATGGGACATTCTTAACCTTTGACTATTTCCACGTCCAATTTTTGTTTTCGTCGGCAACTATCCTCGCCCTCTCTGCCCTCCTTCAAGGGACTGGCTGGGCCAACGACAGGGAGGATTTCTTACTCGCTTGCTCATTCCTGCATCAGCTGGAACGAAACGGCAATTTCGTTGCTAAGGAGTTCACGACTCATATCGACGCGTTGAAGGCTATGCTTTTGGAGGATGCAGGTGGAGATGCGACGATCGGACAGCCTGCTGTTATCGAACACCCGCCTCTGCAGGAGTTCTTGAACTTCCCCGATATCGACCTTGATTTCATGGAGACTGATCCGCAGTGGTTGGAGTTCCAGGATGTATGTTGGCCGGAGATGCAGAGTGCACTAGGAGTGTGACGCGGGATTTGAATCTCATGACCGAGGTGCTGCAAAAGTATTCTTAGTCGCCTATGTCTTGTAATCTGTATGCATAACCCCTGAGATGAGGGTGTCAATCAGTCCTCGAAATATTCCCCTGTCTTAAAAACGCCAAAACACCATGCTGTTGTAATCAAACGCACAAATGCTGCCACGATCAGCCGGACTAGCTCTTCAGTGCCTCCAAACGTCCCCTCATCTGCGCCATCATCTCCTCTGAATCCATCTCGTCTTCCTCGACCGCAGGCTCTGTGGGCTGGTCCACAGGTACAGCAGGTGCCTGCACCTTATCCTTCAGCACTTCTCCAAGCACCTTGTCAACTTCCGACTCTGCCTCTTCGTCTTCTCCTTCCAGAAGCTCGTTGTTGGGCAACGAATCCTCCATCATCTCTTCAATAATGCCAGCTTTCACCAGCTCTTGACTCAATTCTTGCATCGTTCCAGTCAACTCCGGCAGTTTCACCAGCATGTTCACGTCCTTCATAATCCCCACGGAATTCTTGATCGACCCTTCGATCTTGCGCATCGCGAACGCCTCATTGACCTGCATGCCCACGCTCTGCAGCGTAGCTCTCGAAGTCGCCAGCCGTTGCTCCTGCTTGCGCACGCGCAGCAATTCTCTGGCGAATATGCGTGTCTCGGATGAAGCCTGCTTCGCTTGCGACGGATTGCGCTGCGCACGTTTCGAGGCTTGCACGATGAGATTGCGGGTTTTGACTTCGAGGGCTTTGAGGTTTTGGATGTCGCGGTCTAGGCGACGGGTGTTGGAGCGGAGGAGCTGGTTGCATTTGCGCTTCTGTTTTGTTGTTAGTTAGTGGTGGGGGTCTTCGGGTGGTGAGGGTGAGGTAGGCTGACTTGCTCCTCGGGCGAGGGCCCGTAGAAAAAGCGGCGGACGGTGTCGGCCATGGCGTATGTGAGAGAGTGAGGTGTTTGTTCAGGGCGGTATGTTCATAGTATTGCTACAGTGGTTGGTGTCGCATGGGGTAGGCCTTCCAGAGCGGTGCCTGCGCCGAAGACTGGATGGCTGGAAGGAGGGTCGGCGAATGACAACCTGTGGCTTGGCTCCTCACTGACGTACCAACCAAAACCAACGTGGGGCTGCTGGCTGCTGCGGTTCTCATGTCATTTTGAGAAGTGCAATATCAGATGAAAGCGATAGTCGTACACAGGAAGAACCAATATATTCAACATTGATAAGAGGTAAGCAGTCTGTACTTTTCGTTGTACTCCAAAACATATCAACCTGCCGAAAGAGGAAATAACTAACTCCCCACGCCTCATAGTGAACGCACGGATTCTATCGCGTTCTCATCGCTTCTCCACTAGCAAACAGCCAGCCTGAGATACTTAACCGCAAGCTGCGACGCCATCACCAACACACCCCAGCGACACCACACATACAACACATCATGGAGCAACCTAAGAACACTACCGACGCAATCGCCGCCGGCGCTGGCACTGCCGCCCTGATCCCCGAGGGTACGTTTGCATCCCACCTCGCTCAAGAGGCCACCTAGAGACATGTCCCGAAAATATGCTAACATTGATCTCTGCAGTCACCTGGGCCCAGCGCTCTTCCGCCACCGAGGCCGAGAAGAACCACGTCTTCCTCGCAATCATGGTTCCCGACGTCTCACCCAAGGACATCAAGCTCGACGTGCAGCCCACCTACCTCGACTTCACCGGCTACTCTACGTCCAAGAAGGCCAACTACCACGTGCGCCTCGACCTCTACAAGGAGATCGACCCCAGCGCGAGCAAGACCAACCACACTTCCCGCGCCGTCGAGTTTGTGCTGCAGAAGAAGGACCTTGAGGTTGAGTTCTGGCCGCGCCTGCTCAAGGATGCGAAGAAGGTGCACTTCCTCAAGACCGACTTTGACAAGGTGAGTTTTTGATGGTAGATTATACGGAAGAGTGACAACGTGCTAATGCAGACTCAGTGGGTGGACGAGGACGAGCAGGACGAGGTTGCCGAGGATGACGACTACATGTCGCGCATGGGTGGCATGCAGGGCATGGGCGGCGAGGGAGGAATGGGCGGTATGGGCGGCATGGGAGGCGACGGCGGCTTCGGCGGCATCGACTTCTCCAAGCTCGGCGGCATGGGCGGCATGCCCGACATGAGCGGAATGGGTGGCATGGGCGACGAGGGCGACGATGATGACGATGACGACGACGAGATGCCCGAGCTCGAGGACGAGGAGGCCAAGGGCGGCGCCGCCGACAAGCCCAAGATCGAGGAGGTCGCGTAAGCTTGTCGCCACGGAATAATGAGACGATTCAACGACGGCTGGCTCTGCTTCGAAAGCACGGTGCGGAGCGCGTGGCGATATAAAGAGACCTGTAATCGCTTCGGTGGTTGGGTAATGCCTTTTGGAGGCTTCTGTGGTATGTGGAAGCTATCCAGCGCTGTGAAGCACAGCACGAGTACGAGACGAGCCACATAAAACTTGCAGCATAATGAAAGAAACGCAATTTCTCAAATCTGACATCGCCATATGTTCTTGTATCAAAACAATTTCAGAATTTCCTGCTGTTTGTACTTGTACCACGTCGTATCCCTATTGAATCAACTCCAATGATTGAATGTCGCGGGTTTGCATTACGCCAGTTGGGCCAAGCTGCTCGTTGACTGAGCTGTACCGACTCATGTCCCAACTTCGTCTGATTCGACCTTACGGATGGCAACTCAGATAAACCCTTCGGTTAACACGAGTAGTCTCATGTTAATACAGAATACATTCTAGGGGTTGTATATCTATAATGTTACAAAAAGATTTGATGTTCTTGTGTGACACATTTCGTCTGAAGTCAGATGAGACGAAAGCCGAGACGAAAATCTTGTTTTTGAGCTATATAATTCCGTTTTTACTTCCTTTTCGCATCAAACACTTGGGTTTTATAGTGTAGTGGTGAGCACATTGGTTTTTGAGACATATCGTTACTCAGAAATACCGGGAACCTGGGTTCGAACCCCAGTAAGACCTTCCTCTCCTTTTGCTTTTTGACGACGCTGTCGACATTGGCGCTAAACACCAGCTACATCAATCGAAAGCCCTGCATCTCAGCTTCAAAATGAAACAGTTTTCATGTCAATTGGACCAGTTTTGGTTGAGTTATGTGACCTTGAAGTGGAGCAAAACTTTGTTGAATCCGGGCCAAGACCATGGTGCGGAGAATCTTGGTGTAGGACAGTGACAATAATGAACTCCTATGAACAATCGATGGATACGAGCTTCTGATACATCTTCGGGCGCAATCGATGGCCCTTTTGACACAGTGAGAAGATACAAAGGCTTCGATTAATGTATGAGTACGCGCGAGTACGACTTCAACTTAGCGGAGGATGATCGCACGTCCAATGGTAAGACACAAGCGTCAATCTGATAGCATGACCTCGACAAAGCGACAAGAGGACTACACGCCATGTTACGCTAGGGAAGACGAGTTGTAATCGGTCCAGTGTTTGAAATTTTGGTTAATTCTTTTTACATAAATGTCGTCCCGGGTCCCATTTTATTCCATATCCAATCCCATCCATCTAGCTGGGTATACCCATTTCCAAAATCCCAACAGGGGCAAGCACTCTGAGCTCTCTCATACCAATTCTCCCAGACCGCAGCCACATGAAGGTCATGGTGGCCACAGCATCCTCAAGTTACTTGATCACTCCCACTGAGTACCCTTCAGCCTCTGCATCAGGTAGTCAACCTCGACAATCTTAGTCAACGGGATGACATGATCCTTGTACATAGCCACCACGGCATCGACATCGACTTTGTGCTCGCCACCCTCGCCTGAGAAGTTGGGATCCTGGCCGTAAGTGTTGGCCTTCAGTCGTAGTCTCTCGAGCACCTGCTTCTCGACGGCCGCATTGGTAATAGCATCATCAATGCCCTTCGTGTCGTGCGCCTTGATGAGAGCAACGAACTTCTCTGGATCAGACTTGAACTTCGACTCAGCGACAAACTTGCCGAAATGAATACGACGGCTCAGCGCTTGGAGGCAGTTGACATCGGCTGTCGCTGCACTGCCGTAGTTCTCTTGGGCTTCAGCACGCTCTTCGCGGCCAAATTTGGCACAAGCAGCGGGCAAGATGTCGTTCACGTAGCGTCTCTTCAACTCATCGTTGACATTGACGTCGTTGCCCCAGAGAATTTTAGGGTACCTGAGCTCCTTGAGAATCGGTGTCTGCATCGCATCTGGGAAGAAAGGGTACTCGTCTGGGCTTTGGTAGCGGCGAATCTTGGACTGCATGGCTTCTTGCTCGCGAAGCACCCATTCTGAGAAGCTCAGGTCTGAACCGGGGATCTCGATTGCTCCAGGCACGTAAATTGTCTTGTTGTAAGGGAACTGCACGCGCTCGATGATGTGGAACAGAACGGTATCCTCTAATCTGATCAATTGGAAGCGGATGTTGGCCAGATCCAGGGCCTTGCCGGGGTCGTTGATGTCGATGGCGGTATCCATGGTGAAGGTGTGATGTGAATAATTAATTGCCCTTCTCAGATTGTTTTCTTGTTTTCTTGTATGTTCGACGATGACGGTTGATGGCGATGTCGGCGTTAAGTGACTGTGCTCGCCTTGGCATCAGTTGTGGAGGCTTCCGAGGAGGCTTGAGCTTGTGATCGAGACGTTTGATGAGCGCACGTCCACGCGACCCATCCGAGCGACTTGTTTGTTGTATACTATTGCTGTCCGCTTGATTTCGCAACAGATACACCCGACTATGCCACAATAATTCTCTCCAAATCGCTTCCACCGCAGTCATGTCAGATCGCCGCGGACGGAGCACTTCGCCTCGCCGGCGAGCGAATACTCAGAAGGCGAACGAGGACGAGTCCTTTGTGAACGTGAGCATTCCGAATGCATAGCTATCGCTCTTCGCATGCTAATAGAAGCCAAAAGACCCGCCAGCTCGAAGCCCTCGGCCGTACTGTCCATGCGACCGCGAGCCAACTCATATCCTCCAGTTTCACCAACACCGACCCAGGCCACCATGATTCCTACCACTCCGCCCTTGGTCACATGCACCGAACCATGCAAAGGCCAGCGATCCAGCGCTCCGTCTTCAACCTCGCCAAAGCAAACCCGCGAGAGCTCATCCGATCGCATTTCAACAGCAGCGAGATCGAACACCGCGCAATCACATACATCCCCGATGACCTATTGAAGAACGTCAAGGAGACCTCCAGCCCTTTCAGCTTGTTCGAGGGGTTCCAGGCGAGCCTGCCGGAGGATGATTTCCCCATTGCTGAGAAGCGAAGAAAACATGGAAAGCACGGATCAAAGAGCCAGAAGCTATTAGATGCGCCAGAGGAGGAGAAGGGACCGCCACAGCTAGCGAAGCTTAAGAAGCAAAAGCAACGATCTGACCACAAGCTGGAAATGATGGGGATACGAAAGACGATGTGTTCAAGTGAGATTAAGGAAATTGACACCAAGATCTCGAATTTGAACACCATGCGAAAAGTGGTGTTGGATAGACTGGCTGGACTCGAGCAGGAAGAACATGAGCTGGAGCAAGAGGTTGGCGAATTGGCAGAGAAGCTGGAAATCATGCAGGAAGAGTACGACGACACAGTTGCGCTGGAATCGAAAACACCTGTGCCTGGAGAAACCACTCCGGAGCACGCTGAGGGAGATGCCCAGAGTGGGAATGCTATGGACGCTTCTTTCATGTCAGAGTCAATATACGAGAAGCTACCCAAAGCAGAAACACCCAAGGCGAAACGCAAAAAGGCGCCCCGGACACCACGAAAGGTTTCGATGCCGATCTTGCACGAACACATGTCACCAGGCTCAAAGATTCGCGAAATCCCGGCTCACAACGATATGATCACTGCTTTGGATTTCGATGCGCCATTTGGAACTATGGTCACTGCGGCTTTGGACGACACCGTTCGGGTCTGGGATCTGAGTGCAGGCAGGTGTATGGGTATGTTGGAAGGTCACCTCAGTAGCGTGCGCTGTCTGCAGGTCGACAACAACTTCGTTGCCACAGGATCCATGGATGCTTCAATCAAACTGTGGGATCTCAGCCAAGCGGACTACATTCCACCACCACCGGTATCTAGGCCATCAACTGCCGAGAACGAGGAAGAATCTGCTACCGGCGAGCACCTCTTTGGTATCCAGGAAGATGAGCCATTAGAACACACTCCCGCACAGGACAACGCTATGCAAGACTGTCAAGTTCTGTCTCTCTCGTCACACATTGGAGAAGTCACGGCTCTCAACTTTAGAGGCAGCACACTCGTCAGTGGCAGCGCTGACAAGACACTCCGACAATGGGACCTGGAAACCGGCCGCTGTGTGCAAACTCTCGACGTCCTGTGGGCAGCTGCACAGCCCACTAACGTCGTTTCTTCTGGATCTGGAAGTGGCAGTGCCGATAGCTGGTGGCGACCAACAGCTGGCAGAGCGCCTGCGGCAGAAGCAGACTTTGTTGGAGCATTGCAGGTCTTCGAGACTGCACTTGCTTGTGGTACAGCAGATGGTATGGTACGATTGTGGGATTTGCGCAGCGGCATGGTGCACCGAAGCCTTGTCGGACACACTGGGCCCATCACCGCACTGCAATTCGACGATGTCTACCTTGTCACTGGTAGCCAGGACCGCAGTATTCGCGTAAGTTTCTTCCTGCACATTCAATCGATCGTTCAACTAATTCGTTCTTTCAGATTTGGGATCTCCGCACAGGCGGTATTCACGATGCTTTCGCGTACGACCAGCCTATCACTTCTATGATGTTCGATTCCCGCCGCATCGTCAGCGCCACCGGCGAAGACGTAGTCAAGGTGTACGATAAGGCCGAGGGCCGACAGTGGGACTGCGGACCGGGTGTCGAGATTGAAGAAAACTCGCCAAGGGCCTCGGCGATTGAAAGGGTTAAGATTAAGGACGGCTACATGATCGAAGGACGAAGAGATGGTATTGTTGGTGTATGGTCTTGCTGATGTAAGGATTCTGGGGAATGAATGGCTCCAGCAGTGATGGAGTCTTGTACAACTGAGGTGGCGCAGGCTTGTGATTAAATTGTACCATCAACAGCATGTGAATATACGATATAAACTTTTCACGTGCCAGGAAGCGATACTGCTGATCACTCTGCCTTTCAGTGCCGACTTCTTGCCCTCTCTCCTTCTTTTCTCGCGAGCAAACAGCGCCCACTCTGACACCTGACTTTTCCGCTACCTACATTTCGACATTCAACTCCAATCGCTCAGCAGCACATCGAAGTCAACAAACCAAACAAACCAAGCAACATCATGACCAGCAAAGCCACCAACGCCGCCGGCCTGACCGCCCGCGAGGTCGACATCCTCTGCGCCATGTGCCAGAGCCTCAAGTCCAAGCCAGATGTATGTCTGAACAACCAGTCCCCACTTCCACCACTTCACAACAAGCGCTCACTAACACTGCCAATCTTAGACCGACATGGAGAAGTTTGCCACCCTCGCCGGCTTCACCACTAAGGCCAGCGCCACCAGCAACTTGTACAAGGTCCTCAAGAAAGTCATGGGCAAGGACGCTGCCGCATCGCCTGATGCTAGCAAGAAAACTGGTGGGCGCAAGCGCAAGGCTGGTATGTACTTTGGTCGGATCGTGCGATGTATAAGGATTTGCTGACGATGTATCGAATAGCTGCCATGAATAGTGAGGGGGAGGATGGCACTCCGTCGAAGCAGAAGCAGAAAAAGAAGAGCGCGGGCACGGAGACTGATAGTGCTGACGGCGGCGAGGGCACGGAGACTGTCAAGGAGGAGGCTATGGACGGCGATGCCGACGGTACTACTTGATTGTTGGCGCTCAGTGAAGGTCAACCTTCGGTCACGGATATTGGGACTTGAGCTTGTGCTAGTTCTTTGTTGGACAAGTGAGATACAGTAGTTGGGATAGTGAAAGTCAGCTCAGATAGCGAGGCTACTGCGTAGAATCTATCGATGGAAAGAATGAACATATCACTTCTCAAGCGTTCTTTGTGCATGTAGTCTCTGCGATTCACTGCGACCTATCTGTAAGACCTTTGATGCACGGGTGGAATATGAAACATTCTTTTGCATAGTTCTCAAACGATTCCCAGACTCAGACGGTGGACCTGAAAGGATGTCTCTCATTTCAGTGTTCTAGATCTTAGCTGTGGGTCGTGTGCTGCGAGGAGACATCTCTGTGACCTTCGAAAGTCCGCACATGAACTTCGTCTTTTATCAACCAACCAACCAGCCCACCCACAGCAGTCCGCTCTTTTGCCACCTTCCGCCTCTAATCTCAGTCGATAATTCTGACGGTCTATCACAGAGTACACGCTTTCCAGCTCGGCCATCCGCAGCTACCTTCCAAACAAACACGGTCCGTCCAACGTACTACCAAAACATGGCAACAAATACCGCTTCAATCACTCTCTCGGGCCAGGAGGCCGAGTCGCTTCGTAAGAGTATCCAAGATGCCCACAACCACATCCAAAGCGCTCAGAGGGAGATTGATCGTGCTCAAGCTTGCTTGAGCGAGGTCCACAGCTTGCTGAGCTTGCGCTCTGTCAACGACGCGGCTCCAAGACTTGCATCTCCCAACAGTACGATCAAGATCGCTCCCAAAGTTCCCGCTATTACGCCACAAGAACATAAGATCCAAACCAGAGACGCTAGGTCCGACGCCGTTGGCGACAGATCTCATCTCGACGGCACTAAAGCTGAAGACTCGTCCAACATCACAGACCACGCGCAAGCCTCAGAGTCAATCAAACCACGGCGCAAAGCAAGATGGAGCACCGACGCCATGACCGAGCAGCAAAACGCTTTCCTCCGCACGCAAATCGGCTACACCAAAAAGAAAAAAGACGCTGCTTACTTCCTCCGACCAGTCAACCACGAGGCTTTGAAACTCCCCACTTACCCGGACATCATCAAGCGACCCATGGATCTCGGCACGGTGGAATTGAAGCTCAGAAACAACGAGTATGCGTCTGTTCAATCTTGTGTTGACGACTTGCAGTTGATCGTGGACAATGCTCGCAAGTTCAACGGGCCGGAGCATGCGATCACGCATGCGGCCTACGGCATGCTGGAGTACGTTTACGAGAGGTTGGAGACGATGGCACAGCCTGCTCAGCGTCGCAAGCGGAGGGGAAGTCTTGATGAGTGGTGATTGTCGTTCCAGCGGTGTGCTAGCATGACTTCAGGTGGAAAGTGTGATGCGTTTTCTGCTGCGAAGACCGTGTGGCCATGGAAGAACGTTCACGTGACAGAACAAAATTAGAAGGACTGCAGAGTACGCAGGGAGGGAGGGAGATACGATGTGCTTTGAGAGTCAGAGCAGCGTGGAGGCGTCCGACCGTAGTGTATTTCACTGTACTTGAAGGGAACCATGAAGGAAGAACGTTCTATCGACGTGGGATTCTTTCAGAATCGATACTGCAGTGGGAGGACCACGGGACATCAATTGTCGTCAGAGAAAGATGTCGAGAATGAGCTTGAGCTTGAGCTTGACATCTGATGCCATGATCCAAGGTCGGCATTTCTGACTGTATGATAGCGCAATCGAAATACAAAAGCCAACATCAAGCTACATTCGCACGTGCTATTGAAAATTGGAGTAGAAGCCCACAGTCCACTTTCACGTGCTTTCCGAGACTTTCACATGCAAACGAAGTGAGACCAGCGTTCCTTGTGACACAATTCGGATATTTCGGCCGCTTGGCCTCACTCAACCTTCCTTCCACCCTGCTTCGATATCTTGCACTCTGTCACCCCACCTCCTTCTCCTTCTCTTCAGCAACAACCAACTTCCATTGCTTCCCACACACACTCCCGAAATAAGCAGTCCCACACCACTTGAACCGACCAAACACGCCTCCACCACCATGCCTCCGAAAGCCTCCTCCACCGGCACGCTGTCAGAGCGTGAGATGCAGTTGCTCTGCAACTACTGCCGCTGCATGAAGTCGAAGCCCGAAGTACGAATCGACCACCCAATGTATGCCTGGTCAAAGAACACAGAACAACACTGACCTGTGTGCTTAGATCGACATGGAGAAGTTCGCCTCCATCTCTGGGTTCGGCGGCGTCCCAAGCGCCAGAGCCAACATCGGCCGCCTCCTGGCGAAGATCCTCGCCGAGCAGGAGACCTCGGGCGACGCCTCTCCTGCAAAAGATGCCGAAGATGGAGAGACTATTGCTGTCACTCCGGCCAGCAAGAAGAAGGCTGGCGGTCGCAAGCGCAAGACCGGTAAGTCCGCTGACAAAGTCCACATCGAGAGAAGTGAGGTTCAAGACTGACACAGGCGTAGACGATGCTGAAACCAACGACGCCGAGGATGAGAGTCCGACGAAGAAGAAGGCTAGCCCGACCAAGCGCAAGAGCAAGGCCGCCGCTAAGGCTGTGAGCGAGGAGGACGAGGCTCCGGTCAAGAGTGAGGCTGGCGAGAGCGCTGATGATGATGCCTGAGTATCGTGTTGCTCTCATACCATGATCCGACACTCGATGTGTGGGTCCAAGGCTGAATTTGGCATATGAAGGAAGACCGGAGACTCAGAAATTTTGAGATAAGCGTAGTTTATGATGATGAATTGCCGCAGACGGCATAAACCACTCCAAGTCTCACTTCATAAAGTCCATGAAATCCAGTCCATAGCCAGAGGGTTTCGGTGCTTCTGGCTTCTTGGCTGCCAGAAGAGCCTGTAGACTGGCATTCTTGCCTCGAGCCTTCCTACGTACGGCTGGTTTTGCTTGTGTAATTTCTGGCGTTGGCTCCTTTGATGGTAAGGGTGATGGAACCGGTGTCCTCTCAGGGAGGGTCGCTGGTGTAGGTTGTTCTGCTGGCACAGAGATCTCCGGTTTCGTTTCCTTAGCCTGTTTGGGTAATTGTGGAGGTCCTGTCTTGCGTCTCTTGTGATGTTGTATTCTGTTTTCGGTGCCGCAAGCAGAACATTGTACGCATTTGGTAGTTGAAGTCTTGCCACTGATGCGTTGCTGTCGAGTCTGCCTGTGTTTGCCTGATCTGACAACCTCGCATGACCATCCGATTAGAAGCAGTCGGCCACAAGCGCTGCAGACATTTTCCGGATTGGATGTTCCCACCTCGTGTGAGATGGCTACCTCTCTCTTAGAAGCCCGTATAAATGAAGAGACGGTCGGAGCGCTGACAGCAAGCGTCTCAGATGCTTGTTCGAGGAAGCGCAGACGAGCTTCCACGTCAGTTGATACCATGCTGATTGCTTTGTTGAGTAGATTCAGTACATGTCTCTTGCACTCGACAAGTAGGTCTTCCAAGATATTCACTTAGAAAATTGAAGAGCACGTGAGCGCGCGACGCGGGCTCAAGCTTGGCGCGACACGCTCACCTTCAAACCCATTGCGCTTTCCTCAAGATCATCTTCCAACAATGTAACCACCCAACATTCTCGCGTGCCCTTCGCGGACACGCTACGACACACAAATCAACCAATCATGGCGACAACCATCGAGCTCAAAGAAGAAAACGGCGTGCGCCTCGCAATCGAAGGCTGCGGCCACGGCACCCTGCACGCAATCTACGCCTCAATCTCCCAAGCCTGCAAAATCAAAGGCTGGCCAGGCGTCGACCTCCTGATCATCGGCGGCGACTTCCAATCCGTGCGCAATGCCTACGACCTCAACTGCGTCGCCATGCCGGCCAAATACCGCGAAATGTGCGATTTCCACGAATACTACTCTGGAGCGCGGGAGGCGCCGTACCTCACCGTGTTCGTCGGCGGCAACCATGAGGCGAGCAATTACTTGTTTGAGCTGTATTATGGAGGCTGGGTTGCGAAGAATATTTATTATATGGGTGCGGCGAGCGTGCTGCGCTTGGGGCCGTTGAGGATTGCTGGGTTGAGTGGGATTTGGAAGGCGTATAATTATCGCAAGCCGCATTATGAGAGGCTGCCGTACAATGAGAGTGATATGAAGAGCATATACCATGTGAGGGAGATCGATGTGCGGAAACTGCAGCAGGTGCGGACACAGGTGGACATTGGGATCAGCCATGACTGGCCTCGTGGGATTGAGTGGAAGGGCGACTGGAAAAAGCTTTTCAGGCAGAAGGCTCATTTGGAAGAGGATGCGAGGAATAACCAGCTTGGAAGTGTTGCTGCGAAAGTGGTCGTGGATCGATTGAAGCCTAGGTGGTGGTTCAGTGCGCATTTGCACTGCAAGTTTGCTGGCATCATTGATCACACAGAGGGTGGGTTGGACACACAGCAAGGGCCGCCTCGAGTAGTGCCCGCGAAGCCTGCTGCTGTTGCATCAGCTGTGACGAAGAACGACGACGAAATCGACCTCGACCTTGACGATGAGATTGATGAGAAGCCAGTATCTACCGATGGCAACGCCGCGCCTGTGGCACCTGTCAACGCAGATGAAATCGATCTTGAGCTTGAAGACGACACAGATGGTGTAGTGTCGGTCGCTCCTGGCCAAGGACTCGACGGCGTACAAATACCAGTGCCTGACAATCAGAAGCCACAAGCAAACCCTCAACCACAAATCGACACAAACGCAGCACGAGCAGCACTCCCAGCAGCATTCCAACGTCCACAACAAGAAACCGAACCCGTCGAAATCCCACCAGGCATCACAAACCGAACAACGCAATTCCTCGCCCTCGACAAGTGCATCCCCAACCGCGACTTCCTCCAACTCATGACAGTCCCCTGCAGCGAAGCCACCCAACTCTCCCGCCCCCTCCGCCTAGAACACGACAAAGAATGGCTAGCAATCACCCGCGCCTTCGCCATCCACGAACCCCTCCTCCTCGGCGACCCCAAATTCAACACCCCCCGCGCAAAATCCGCAAGCGAATACGCTGCTTTGATCGACGAATCTCTATCGTGGATCGAGAGCAGCAACATCGACTTGCAAATCAAAGAAGACTTCGAGCAGACCGCGCCTGTCTACGACGGGCAGAATTTCCGCTTGCCGCAGTATGAGCGCGAAGCGGGTGGGCTGAAAGAGTATTCGAATCCGCAGACTACGAGGTTCTGCCGGATGCTTGAGATTCCTAATCCTTTTGATATCGAAGAGGATGAGAGGCTGGCTAGGATGCAGGCGGGGCCGAGACCTGATGAGAATGAGAGGCCTGCTATGGGTGGTGGTAGAGGACGCGGTGGGTTTGGTGGGGGACGGGGTCGAGGTGGCCGTGGAGGTGGTCGTGGTGGAGGAGGAGGAGGACGGGGTAGGGGACGCGGTGGGCGAGGGAACTTTAGAGGCCATTGAGGGAGTGGAGTACTTTTCTCGCGCGAAGGATTTCGGTATCGCTTCGGGCGACTTGTCACATTGGTTGATATGATCGGATGCTGCTGAT
>Ga0265797_10005636_pt1 | contig 18157 bp, 23 predicted proteins | sample P2T30metagenome_FD_192433 | JGI IMG/M metagenome (GOLD analysis project Ga0265797, IMG submission 192433) | Plant litter microbial communities from East Loma Ridge, Irvine, California - P2 T30 | ecosystem: Environmental > Terrestrial > Plant litter > Unclassified | place: USA: California... | reverse complement strand
GTCGGTGGAAGCGACGTCACAGACAGAGCAGTAGTACGTCTTTTCTGCTATCGCCTTAAGTTGGTTGGCGCGTGTCTGGGGATAGGCTTTTGCGTTTTTAGCCTTTTGCATAGCCCTCCACTTTGCTGTAGGGTACGCTCTCTTTTCTTGACCGTACGCTTTGGCGTAAGACCTATCCTTGGCCCTTGCTGCTATTTTAATCTCTCCAAGTTGCTCTGATGTGAGGTCGAGGTCGCCCTCAACGTAGTCGATGAGGGGGCTGTGGGAGCAGCAGCCGCTGTATTCAATAGCTGAACGAGACCATGGGCAGATGCCTTGGAAGCCATACCACTTGTCGCGTTGGGGAAGTGCCCAGAAGGTACAAGTAAAGACAGCCTCAAGAAGGAAGACGAGGGAGCGCTGGGTTGGGTGGAGAGATGCTTCTTGATGGAGTATAAGAGTGATGGATTGAATGCTATAAAGGACTTAGCTATACAGGCAGTACGCCAGAGGTTGTGGCAGGTACCAATAACAACATGAGATGGCTCTTTCTTCACTTCTGCCCCTGAGGAAAGTTACATGGAGCCTGAAAACTACATGGTTTTGCCTTGAAGAAGTAAGATCAAGTCTCACACCATTGTAGCCAACTAAAGAGACTTATATTGACGAGTAACGCGTCTTTGGCGCATCTATGTACAAAGCATGGGTATACAGCGAACATTGTATAAGAGAGGTTGTATCTGCTGCTCTCTTTACACCCACAATCAACAACACTTCCGACACGACATCCAGTCATAATACAGAACTTTTGGCGTCCACCCAGGAGACCTAAAGTAGTAGCTGGACGCCTACAGACACGTGGGGTAATGAGGTTGAAAACAAGGAGCTGCAATGTAATCATCCTACCTCGAACCAAGAAGTTGCTTCTAGGGTTGTGCAATCCTTCCAATCTACTCAAGCCGCGCCCAAAGCTTGCAGTGCCGCCCTCAGCTCCTTGACAGCCGTTGTGGAGTCTTCAAAATTCAACGCTGAAATAGCCCATTTCGCATGCTTTGTGGCTGCCATGATGGAATCTTCATCGTCTCTGAACGGACCCTGCGATGACAGCTGCTGCTGTGGAGGAGGTCCTGATGCTTGGGCGTACGGATTCTGGTGAGATGTCGACGAGTATTGTTGCTGAGGAGGCTGCGAGGAAACGTTTTGTTGTTGGTACTGTTGCTGAGACACCACGGGCGACGTAAAAACGTTTTGAGATTGTTGTGGAGTGACTGTGAAGCTTGAGGATAGTCTCTGTGGCTTCTGAGGCACTTGGGGTGGTGGAGGTGATTGGTATGGGTTTTGAGGTGGTTGCTCGGGGGCTTGGGGTGGAGGAGACGTAGGGTTCTGGTAGAAGCTTGCAGGGTCTGACGCGTCTGGAACTTGTGGTGCAGGGCTGTTTGGTAGGGAAGATGTCATAGGGTCGATGTCCATGGGCGCGGTAGGTAGCCCGGGCGCTGTCGTTTCTGATGTGAAGGTAGGAGGGTCGGTCTTTGGAAAGTATCCGCCGCCGATTGAGACGACGGAGCCCTGCCTCGAGGTTGCTGATTGTGACATGGGCGAGACATCGTTGTGCGATGATTGGTTGTAGCCCGTGGGCGCGGAAGGGAGATTGGGAGCTGGCGGCGACACTTGGCGCGCAGACAGACTGGGCGATGGCTGGGTAGTATTGGGCACCGTCTCGACGTATGGTTGGTATGGGTTCTCTGGTGGCGCGCCTTGGTTTATGCTTCGTACTTCCGGGTCATTTGGATCTAGCGCAGACGGCGACATGGCCTGTTGTGGTGCTTCTTGTCTGGGATTCGTCGCGTTCGGGTCTTCGTTGGCCTTGATGGCCTTGACGATGCGCAGCGCATGGTATTTGGCGAACTTGGTCTTGGAAGTGATTTCGGGGTCGTTGTTCTTCCATACAGACATGACCTCGAGGAATGTCGATGCCGCGAGGAGGGTATCAGCGGTCTGCCTGCAAATGGTATTAGAAGTGAGAATCGGCAATGGAACTACGTGTTTGCTACGCACCCATTGACCCTGTTCTCGGCCATCTCCCTCTCTGCCTTGGCGAGAGTTTGTAGAGCGAACTGTTCACAGTATGCGCTCGCAACCGTGTCATCCAGCAAAGCATCCTCGTTCGGGTTCTCGGCCTTTGCTTGCTCCAGCTTCTCCATGAGATCGGTCGTGTAGGCGGTACATTCCTGATCAGCCGAGTGGAGTCCACCGGCGATGATTCGTTGGACTATGTAGAAGCGCACTGTGCAGCTTTAGTATACGTCTCTTGTATTGGCAGGCGCGAGGGTACTCACACCAGTAGGTGATGATGGGCTTGAACTTCTCAAGCTGAGCGGCGCGCTTCGCAAAGGACGCGAGCTGCAAGCTCCTGAGCTTTGCCGGTACTGTGTCGGCCATTGCTGTGGTATCTTGTGTGTGCTAAGACGCGTATCGCATGTGGTGTTTAGTCTGTGGATAGACGCAGTAAGGTGCAGGCAGCTACAGCGGGCATGCGGTCATAGGCGCTAGTCCGGACTGATCCCTGTCTCCCCGCATCTCAGCTTTGGCCATGTAACTTATGGCAAGCTGTTACAAGTGAGTGAAAAGGCCAACCTGGCAACTACGCCATGTAAGGCTATATCCACTGCAGCAGCTGCACCTCTGCTTATTCTCCACTTCACCCACAACACACACCAACCATGGTTCGCGCAACCACGCTGTTTGCCGCTACGGCCGCGCTGGCCCTCAATGCCCACGCCGAGAGCATGTACTCCAAGAACAGCGCCGTCGTTCAGATCACTGGCATGGACTATGACAGAGTAATTGCAAAGTCCAACTACACGTCCATTGTCGAGTAAGCCGTCCTCGTTTGTCATCATCCCCTCTCCTCACACCTCTCAGATTCTACGCGCCATGGTGCGGCCACTGCAAGAACCTTAAGCCCGCGTACGAGACGGCCGCCAAATCCCTCGCCGGCATCGCCAAAGTCGCCGCCGTCAACTGCGATGAAGAGATGAACAAACCCTTCTGCGGGAAGATGGGCGTTCAGGGCTTCCCTACCCTCAAGATTGTTCGACCCGGCAAGAAGCCCGGAAAGCCTACGGTGGAGGACTACCAAGGACCTCGTTCGGCCAAGGGTATCGTGGACGCTGTCAAGGACAAGGTCCCCAATATCGTGAAGAGGGTAAACGACAAGAACCTCGACGAGTGGCTACAAGGAAACAAGGACACTGCCAAGGCCATTCTGTTCAGTGAGAAGGGCATCGTCAGCGCCACACTGCGCGCTCTAGCGATTGACTTCGCTGGAGTCGTTTCGGTTGCGCAAATCAAAAAGTCAGAAAAGGCGGCAGTGGAAAAGTATGGAATCACCGACTTCCCAAGCTTGGTCTTGATTCCCGCGGGCTCCGACACACCCATCAAGCACCAAGGCAAGGCTGACAAAGCAGCAATGGTCGAATTCCTCTCTCAGGTCGCCCCACCTAACCCCGATTGCCCACCTGCCAAGGAGAAGAAGTCCAAAGCTAAGAAGGATACCAAGAAAGAGTCCAAGTCCTCCAGCAAGTTTGCAAAGGCCTCAGCTTCACACAAGTCCGCAGATTCATCTTCAGCCGCCGCCTCAGCCACAGACGAGACTGTCGAGGAGCCGGTTGTGCCCACTGAGTCGCCTGATCCGAACGTCAAGGATGGAGATACACCCAACCCGATCGAAATTCCGGTCGAAGAGGCCAAGCCGACTATACCTCTGGTTGCAGAAGCTGCCGAGCTTCAATCAATGTGCTTGACCGAGCAGAGCAAGACCTGTATCCTGGCACTACTGCCGAAGGACGAGTCGTCCGACACAGCAACCACCGCCATTGCATCCCTTGCATCGATTCACAAGAAGTACGATGCTTCTGGCAGCCATCTCTTTCCTTTTGTAGCTGTATCCTCGACAAACCCACTTGCTGCATCCCTGACCACAGAACTCGGCCTGGGAAGTGCAGACGAGGTCCACCTCATTGCCACCAATGGCAAGCGCGCATGGTACAAGAAGTACTCCGGCAGCTCTTTCGGAGCTGACGCAGTCGAACAATGGGTCGATGCTATCCGCATGGGTGAAGGCAAAAAGGAGAAGCTAGCCGACTCCCTCCTGGTTGCCAGTGAGAAGCCGAGTTCCAAGGAAGAAACACCTGGTCATAATGAGCTCTAGTGGTGGGCGGCGAGCTCACAGTAGGTGCAGTTTCAAGTAGACGTGTATACCAATTGATTTTCGTGTTCTATTGAACAAGCACTCAGACTACTACATCACTGCTCCACGCGTGAAACACTCAATTACTGACGAAATGTCGTCACCTCGATTTGCTCTTCCGTCACATTCTGCGCGCTGACGCGATGAGGTCGACCTCAGCCGTCCGGATGACATACCGAACACGACCCTCTCTGTTAATTTTCGGGTGCAAGACGAGGTAGATGCAAGCGTATGTGTCAGCCTCTATCGGTTTCTGGGGGGCTTTATGAGATGCATACAAGCTCCTGTATCGGTCTTTGTTAGTTTCCGGATTATTGATGTATGCATTTTGAGTATGCGTACTGACCACGTTTCGGCTATTTGCACATCCCTGTATATTGTTAAGAAGAATAGAATGACCTGATAATATATGAGGCACGCCCGATCGAGAGGGGGACCGATGGTGGGCGTTCGCTCCTACCCTTTCACTGGAAGCGGGCAGGTGCACGTGCCCTGCTCTTATACCTTGCGCTTACTTGCTGCGTATATGCCAACTTCGAGCACGACTGCACCTACATCGGATATCGCTCAACCATGGTATCATTCTTGCTGATCGCCCTGAGCTTAGTGCATCCGGCAACAGCATGCCAACGAGAACTCCGCAGCCTCAAAACCGGCCAGCTATCACATCAACATCCTCTAGTGCTTCGCCAGGCAGTTGCTTTCCCTCCGGTACGGAACAAGAATGAGGATATCCTACATGAATCCTTCTCAGCAACCTCCATCGACGATTAGTCCTCTTATTATACCCATGGCGATCATGTCGCTGGACGCAACAGGTCCATGGCAGAAGTCACTGCAAAATAGTGGACCAAGAACGGAGTATCCGGTTCACTGGTCGAGTATGAAGTTTTTCTCAGCTATCCGAAAGAGCAGAAGCTTGTCCTGAGATCGAGGAATCGCACGTTGCATGAGGCCCAGATGTACGAGGATGCTTTATCAGAAGACGACACAACAAGCTCTCCTCAAGCGTTGCCGGCATTCCATGGATACTCTGCTTCGGGAAAAGTGGAAGCAGAGTATGTTTATGTTGGGTGAGTGGCTTGTGTACCAGTTCTGCGGATATCAGCTAATGTACAACAGCCGTGGCCACAAAGACGACTTCGCTGCACTCACAGTATTGAATGTCGATCTGAAAGGAAAAATCGCTCTCGCGAACTACGGAGGTCCTTTCCGTGGTGTAAAGGTTCTCAATGCCGAGGCGCATGGCATGGTCGGAGTGATCATGTTCAGTGATCCCGGTGACGACGGACCACAGGAGGCCAAAGGACAGGTTGCATATCCTCGTATGACTACTCCTAACATGACGGATAGCAGAAACATATGTCTGACTTCTTGTAGATGGTCCAGCGCGCCAACCGTCCTCCATACAGCGAGGATCCGTCGCGTACATCAACCAATACCCCGGTGATCCAACAACACCCGGATACCCATCGAAACCTGGCGTCAAGCATGTTAGCAACCCCCCAAATCTACCTAAGATCCCGTCTTTGCCCATATCCCACCGCGATGCTTTGCCATTCCTAAAAGCTCTCGACGGCCACGGTACATCAGGAGAATTGATTAATCGAGACGGGTGGAACGGTGGCTTAGACGCAACATACAGCACCGGTCCGGCACCAGGAATTACCGTTTCCCTTACAAACTTCATGGAGGAAAAGATTACACCAACCTGGGACGTGATCGGCACAATCAATGGCACGAATCCTGACGAAACAATCGTCATCGGCAACCACCGTGACGCCTGGATTGTCGGCGGAGCCGCAGATCCCAATTCTGGCTCTGCCATCTTGATCGAACTCACAAAGGCTTTTGGCAAGTTATTGGAATCAGGTTGGAAGCCACGACGGAACATGTACGTTTACCGCTACCCATTTTTTCGAACAACGGAAGGTTCGAGCTAATATGTACTTTGCATCTTATAGCATCTTCGCCTCTTGGGATGCGGAAGAATACGCACTAATCGGGTCAACGGAATGGGTCGAAGAACACGCTCCCTGGCTTTCCGCCACCGCATTGACCTACCTGAACGTCGATATCGGCGTCGCAGGTCCACTTCCCGGTGCAGGTGCTACCCCCGAATTACGAACCCTCGCGCAGGACATCATGAAGAAAGTTGAATACGGTAAAAATACCTTGTACGATGCTTGGCATGAGTTGTACATGTTCCGGCCTGAGGACAATGGTTTTACGGATCTTGGGAGCGGAAGTGATTACACGGCGTTTCTGCAGTTGGGTATCGGAGCTCTGGACTTTGGTAGGTGATCTTGGTTTACCAGGTGATTGTGAGATGGGTACTGATAAAGACACTGTTGGATTAGGTATGGATGCGAGTCGCGAATCGCCAGTCTATCATTACCACAGCAACTACGACTCGTATCATTGGATGAAGAGCATGGTCGATCCCGATTTCGGGATCCATACGACTGCAGGGCGATTCATTGCATTACTAGCATACCATTTGGCAGACGATGCTCTCATACCGTTCGATATGGATACGTATGCGCGCAACATCAATTACTGGATCAGGGAGCTCGTCGGAGAGACAATGGGCATGCCGGATAGCGGGACTGTCCAACGAAAAATCAAGATGAGCGAACTTGCTGCTGCGGGAAGGAGGTTACGTCAGATTGCCACCGACTTCACAGACCGAACCAGCGAGCTGTCGTTCCTCGACGACGCGGCGAGGGTGCAGAAAGCGAACCGCGTTATGAAGGATGTGCAGAGGCTGTTTGTTAGACAAGAGGGTCCACCTGGTAGACAGTTCTACAAGAACGGCTTGTATGCGCCGAATCGGGATGATGGTAAGTTGGGTTGAACAAATGTTGTGTAATGTGGCTGACAACATACAGGGTATAAGGCTCAGACTCTTCCGGCGAGAATGGAGGCGCTTCAAGATCGGAACTTGACGTTGTGTCTGGAGTGGAATGTTTGGCTGACGGAGGCTATCGATAAAGCGGCAGAGCTATTGGCGGGTGTTTGAGAAGGAGCGTGAGGAGATGGGGTGATGGGGTGGTGCGGTCTGTAGTGTCATTGATTGCGCTGTGGTATCCATCATAGATGGTAGGAATATCGGTTCAACCAATAGCACTATATGTGTTTAGTCATCCCGTCTTGCTGTATGATATATAAATCCTTGCTTGCTTGCTTTCTTTCTGTATCTCTTCACTTACAACTTTGTGCTATCTTTTTACCTAAAATGCACAGTTCCTGTCGCTATGTGCTGTTCTCCGGAGTCCACCAAAAAACCACGACGTCGCGAAAATGGTCGGCCTTTCCCAAAATTCTCACATTCGTTTCCATGTGTCGGGCAGAAAACCGCAATTTCCGCATTCCCCGCGGTTCACCAAAAACATCCATGATGATACTCCTATGTTCCGCTTCCCGTCGCCATATAAATATGATTCACGACACCTCCTCTCTCCATGATACCCTCCACGGTTCACTTGCGGGTTCTCAAAATCAATCCTCCTCGTCGCCATGGTGCGTTCTTTCCTCCGCCAGAAATATAAAAAGGTATAGAGCATATCGAAGTCTGCTTCTGTGCTCTTCCACCAAAAGAGTCTCCTCGCGATGTCATGTATCCACGACTACTTCGCCGAGTCATACGGCTTTCCAGAGGTATCGGACTTTCCAACGATAGCATCAAAGAGCTGGAACATCATCCACATGCCGGGTGTCGTTGTCGAAATTCTCGATACAAAACATGGGATCTTCTTCTCAACTCCTTACCCACGTTCGCTGGCTTTTGTTTCTCGAAAAAGCATAATCGACAACTTTATGTGGTTCTGTTCTGGAAAGTCTATATCTATCATCTTTATACCTAGCACGTCGGTTTCGATTTTCAGTCATCGCTGGCTGTGATCTTGTGATACCAAAAGGGCTTCGAGTTCTGTCCATGACCTTGCGGGCTCTTCGATTTCGAATCCACCACCGCCACACTCATGTGTCCACTCTTAACACCGGTTGTTATGAATTCAAAGCCCGCTCTTTGGCAGTTTGATTCCTGCTGCACTTCTTATCTATCACGAAGAGTGCGTTTTACCGAAAACCAAAACCAACGATGCTATGCTTCTTCTAAAACTAGAAAAGGAAACATGGATGTTTGCCTCTCCGATTCGAGGCCAAAAGACGGCCAGTATCACTCTATCGCCTCAAAGTCCGCTTGGTACAACATGGTTAGACATAGCTTGATTTTTGAAGCTTTCTGGCTCGGGTTCCAAAACGCTCGTTGCACAACATGAATTGCGGTGGCTTGAGACAGTGTGGCTCTAATGCAACCCGAGACGTAACATCATTCTGTCGTGTCTTACTCAGAAGCGTGAGTTAAGTAAGTGTGATGATTGGCTTCCTGGACTACGCGTACTGGACTTAGACAACACATCTTCGCGGTGCAGCGCGCTTGTGAAGAGAACGCGTTCTCGGTGGCTGGATGGCCCTTGCCCGCCCGCCTCGCTTCAAGTGCGGGGTCGCTGGCTGCTCATGCTCGACATCGACGCTCTTCCCTCTATAATATACGATGAAAGCGCCGCCAACAGATGTATTTGAGATCGAACCCTCTGCCGCCGAGTTTGCGGTTTCAAAACGGGCATATCTGGAGGCCCGACCAGAAGCCTCTTTTGCATACATTGCCACGAGTGCGCTGGTCTTAGACAACAGTGACTCAGCACCCCGCATTCTGCTCCTTCAGCGTGCAGCCAGCGACTCAGATCCCAATAAATGGGAACCTCCAGGCGGCGCTTGCGACGATGAGGACTCAAGCATACTGTATGCTGCTGCGCGCGAGCTACGGGAGGAGGCTGGCCTCCAAGCAGCTCGAATTGGAGGCCCCGTTGGAGATCCGCATTTCTTCACTCTCAGCAATGGTGGCATAGTATGTCAATTCAACTTCGCTGTACACGTCTTGGGTGAAGAAGGGATAGAGTTGATGGTGAAGCTGGACCCCAACGAACACCAGAATTTTGTATGGGCAACCGAGGATGAAGTCCGGGCGGGAAAATCTGGCAATGTTGATTTGCACTTCACGAGAGGAGAAGTTGAGCGCACCGTACTTTCAGCTTTCGATCACGCGCAAAGGGGTACAGCATAAGATTTGGCACTGCGCTACCAAGTTCAGTATGCACAGAGCTTAAGCGATGCGGAACACTCGAGAATCGAGTGTTCCTCGATCAAGCATATCTTTCGCTTCGCCCTTCATCAATCCGTGAACATAGCATTCGCCAACGAGTAGATGACGACTGCCCATGGGTCTGAGACAGAACGGCACTTTACTCCCGAAGAGCACACATACTACGTCTCCTGGTTCAAGGGCTGAAGGTCCAAGTACGTAGTAACCTTTGTCCGTCCTTGCAAAGACTCGACCATCTGAGGCAGAGCTCGCCCAACGACTCCATTTCTCGCGATCTTGTTCGGCACCCACCGCTTTTGCTGCTTCCACTACGTCTTCACCGATTTCGCACTTTCTCAAAGTCTCTACGATATAACGAGCTGCTTTCTGCAACCACAAGGTCTCGGGTATCTCATGATAGAGTGTGCAGTCGTGTCCTGCAGCTTGAACGCAACCATTGCTCAGTGTTTGCATGAGCGCGAAGAATGCCGACTGGCCGTTCACGTATGCCTGAATTAGATTAAAGCATTGCTCTCCACACAGCTCGTGCCAGAGCCGTTCTACTATGGCGGGTGGTCCGTCAGGTGTCTTCTTCCTGTAGAAGTCGTTCCCGAGCAACGGCTGCGAGCATCCAACGATGGTGTCGATCTCCACACCACCAATTCGAAGCTCTGGCTTGACGTCGGCCTGTGTCAAGACTTCGAGCTGTGCGATGGAGCTCCCGTGCGCATAGTGCGGGCATATAGGTTCGGCGAGTATGATGCCCTCTGACCAGGTCCAGTCGGGCACCCAGGATGGCAGTGTTATCTCTTCTCGAAGCCACGAGTCCCAAAACAGCTCCTCTTCGGCTTCAGTTGTGCAGGCGCTAGGAAGGCTGCGACGAGGGTGCTGCACGGCTGCTAAGAGAATGCAGGCTGTGCTTGAATTTGCCTGCAAAAGCTGTACTGCAACATTCGTATACGTCTGCTTTACATTTTTGGTGTAGTCAACATTGAGAGTGACGGGTCCGCAGCCGAGAGAATGGTGCGAGAGGACAGAAAAGTGACCAAGGAAAGCGAAGACGCGATCTTTGGGATCGGTGAACTGGAGATGACGAGATCGCTGGAGCTCATACACCAAGTTGAAACGATTTGCGTGGTGAGTGCTCTCATCGGGCTCGATGAACCTTCGATACAAAAACGATATGTCCGAAGTTCGGATACCTGAGGAGCTGCGAAGTTCGTGGTAGCTCTTGAGTCTCTCGCACACGACCGCCAGCAGTTCCCAATCGATCATGGCGTTGCCCCACATCATCGTCGCTGGTGTCTCGGTGCCAATCTCTTGTACGATCCAACCGCGCTTGAACTAGTGGTATTCTTAGCCAAATAATCCTAGGCATTTCGAACACCACATACCACTTACCCATGAGCGATCAGTCAAGGCTTGGAGAGTCAGTCGATTCTCTTGGAGATGCTGTTCCAGTCGTTTGACCGCTTCTCTCTCAACATGCACTTGCTCGTCACGACGTTGTAGAACCTCGTCAAGCTCATGGATAAGGCTGAAAGCGTCGGCTGCTTCGTTCGCGGTATCCATACCAAGCCATACCACGACTCGAGTTGCGTTACGATAGAGCTTGTTCATTAGATGAACTTGTTGGCTTCTCTCTTTCAGATCGTCCTGATTGATGCAGCACTGATCAGCCCAGATGCGACGTGGTTTATCTGGAAGACGCAGTTGGCGCAGAGCCGCAAAAATGGATCCTCCTCTCAGTGTCAACAGCTTGACATCCTTCTCACCCTCACAGATGAGGATCTCGTAAGCGACATGCGGTGGCCCTGGGTCTGCCCAGACGTACGAAAGTGCCTCATAATCCCCTGTACAGTCGATAGAAACGACTTCAAGTGTCCCTCTCAAAGCATCGAGTCGCCCTCCGGGGAGCAGTGTTAGCAATCTTGTCGTTTCACCCTCCTGCAACGGCTGGTACTGGTAGCAGGAATCAGTCATGATCCGTCTGTAGACTTTCGCCCGCGATTCTTGAGATTGATCAACGTTGAATCCTGAACCAGGCAAGCGAATTCGCTAGGAGGCCGTTCCGCGTTGGCTGGTCTTGAGAACCCCCGAATCTGCTGGAGCAGGGAAATATCGAGCTTGCGCCAAATTTCAGCCTGGTTACCAATATTCTTAGCCGCATTCAACCTTGTCGAAGTCTGATGTGGTGTGCTGATTGCAGCCACTTGCATTGCCGAAGGGAGTTTACCGGATCCAGAAGGACACAGCCTTCTCCGCCGCGTGACGTGACTGCCTAGATGATTGGGGTCCAAGACAGCCTGATCGATATACCACTTCCTGCATTGGAGTACTGCCGCACGACGTGGTTCGTCATATACTTAAGGCTTGCTTTCAATCGCCGATACCAAGTCGGGCACGTGCACAATCTTGTTTCGACTGGCCAGCAGCACCCCGAGTGTCTCACCCAAGCGTGGCAGCCACCAGCGTCTGATCATACAAAGCCCTTCTAAAGGCTTGTATAAGCGCTGAACACGAAATTTGATACCAATTTTGTCGCCGATGGGCTATCGAAAGGTACATAAAAGGACAGCGCACCTCGCGAACACAGCTCTGGAGTCCGTAACACTTCTAGTCTTTCCCACTCGTCTATATTTTAAGGAGCACAGCCATGTCTTTTCTTCCTGACAGATTTTCAAAGAAGAAAGGTCTCCTTACGGGGGGCAGTCATCAAGAGTTCAGCGATTCTGGAATCCCCTACCCGGTAGGGAGGACTATCCCGCCGGACAGTAATGCCGATCCTATCGTGGCCTTTCTTGCCAAATACAAGGACCCTGTTGAATACGAGCGATGGGTAAGATTTGCTGATTGCACAAAGCAGGACTGCGAGTCCTTGCTCAAGAAAAATGGCATTAAGGCGGTGGTGACATGCAGGACGAAGCAGTATGAGTCTTTGAAAAAGAAGATGGAAGACCTGGCGCGAGACCCAGACTTCAGGGCTTGGTTGGGGAAAGGACACAGTATCTACCATTACTCTGAGATGGGAGATCTTGCTGGCGTTCGCATCGGACTGTTCTTTCCCGACGACGTGCCTACCGTTGTGAAACTTATCAACGATCGCTTCATCGTTCGCCACACATTTGGCACGGTCACGGGCGGACGCGATACTGTCTCAGGTCGAAATGAAGACAGCCACAAACATAATCAAGGCCCTTGGCGCTCCCAGGACAGCAATAGAAACGAAGAAGATTGGCAGCACTATGGATATAAATCATGGCAACAGGTCGTCGAATGGGGCGAGAACTATTCACCGATTATAGGCTTGACTGCGCCTAGGGTGGAGATTCAAGTCGGGACCGTTGTCACACAAGCTTGGGCGGAGGTGCAGCACAACATCATATATAAGAGGTCCAATGATGTTCTCGCCACGCCAACTATGAAGAGGATGATCGATGCTATCAACGGAATGGCTATTACAACCGAAATCATGTTACGGGAACTCAAACGCAGCGTTGAAGCCGCGGAGCTGGAAGCTAGGCGCAAAGCGCAGGGTGCCTACGTACCATCTGCAAAGAATACGCTTGGACATTATACCTAATCGTGTCTCCATTGATGTTTTTTGGGATCCAGGGAGTTGACAACGTAGAAATGAATGAGTAGAAATCAGTTGCATCAATGAATCGCTCCAACTATACTGTCGAATTAAAATGAGATCCTCTCAACCACTCCCGACCACTAGACCTTGCCAGCGACAAAAGCGCCCGCAGTCGCCACATCATTCTGGTAGTTCAGGTGCGCCGCAGTAATGCTCGTGCCGCCCTCGCAGATGTTGTCGCCGGTGTGGCAGATGGTAAGAATCTTGGAGGTCGGGATGGAACCGAAGGTAGCTAAGCCTACTGCACCAAGAGTTCCGAATACTCTGCTAAGGTTGCTACTGGTACTTGTCTCAACATTTCTGCGTTAGCACAGCCAACAAGACCGGATACGCATCATTCTCTGGCACAGGCGTTCTCTTTTCCGTCGCCGACACAGTTACCATCGTCATACCCTCAACTAAGCCTGGCGCGAGCTTTATCCCATCCTCACTCAATCCAACAGCACTAGCATCGAACTGCATCCGAATCTGCACCCCGTACCCCAGCAATAGCGTCACCGTCTTATGAACCTTCTTCTTGAACTTAGGGTCTACGTCTGCCCGGAGCTGCTTAAGCACATCCCGGAAATCGGGAATATCCCATAGCCCCCTTGCCACACGGAAAGGTACTATGTGCGTATAGGTGAGCCAGACGTGGCACCCACACTGGCTGATGAAGGATTCGATTTCCTCGGACGTTGCAACAGCTGAAGAGTCGTCGAACTGGGGGAACCCAAGACTTGACCAGGTGGACAATTGCGCACGCTTGAGATCGAGCTCCACCTTTTGTGGGTTGGCGAGTTCCTCATTGAACGGAAGACGCCAGGGCAAGGCGGCAGATTCGAAATTGGGCAGAACGTGGAAGGGACGATTGCGCACTGAGGCTTCGTTGACTTCGTAGCGACTTTTTTCGTCGAGTCGGAAGGAGTCAAGGCTGCAACGCATCGTATTGCTGTTTGCCCATTAGCGGGTATTGGCTGACTGCCGGGTGCTTGCTAACTCACCCTTGATGTTCATCACGCCGGGCTTGAGCGGCATCAAAACCTTGCATCGTCTTCACCCAGTCGGTTGACTTCAGTACGCTACCTGCGAGATCACGTATGGCACATCTCGCCTGATATTCCATGCCGAAATGCTCATAGTGTGTTTGCCAGTGGTACGAAGGGTCTTTTGCAAGCTTGTTCTGGAAAGATTGCCACAAAGTGTGATACGCATCGTCAGCATCTCGACGAGCATCGATGTATTTCTTCTGATCCGACGTCAGAGCGGTATCCTGGTTTTGAAGCTAGCAGTTGTCAGTGTACAGTTCTTCGATGGTCTGACAATACTCACATCAGTTACAGAGGCAACGTAGCTACCGGATCTGTTAGCATCATTCTACCAAAAGTGAATGGACACACATACCCCCTCAAGAAATTGAAAAACGATGGTGCCGCTCCCGTTGCCGAGAAAGCTAGACTACGTCCATCCTGTATCGGATCCGACTTCCAGTACAACGCCTCATTGGCATATTCTGGAGCACAGGCAAGTGGGACGCCTTTTTCTTGCAGCGTTGCTACAAAGATAGCCTGATCTGGGTTACTCAGATCTGTCTCTGTCGTCAAGAATGCTCGCAAGGCGACGGCATATGCTTTTAGAAGGATAGACGGGGCAGTCGGAGGATGATTGGCAGCGGAGGCAGGCTCTCGATTGGATAATGTGAGCTTCGGGGCGGGAACTCCTGGTTCAAGCAAGATCGGTGCAAGCTTGGGTTCATCGTCATCTTCGTGGTCCAGAGATGACCAGTTCCAATGTGCTGGACCCGCGAGCGATAGCTTCTCGATTAGCCCTAGTCGCTCGGCGAGGTCTTGAGCTGCATTGACATCCATTACTCATAAGTAAGCTATCTGGTACGAGATGGTGTCAATGGGGAGTGTCAGGGTAGAAAGAAACTCGAATGCAAAAAAACTATACCTCAGGGGATTCACAGCGCTTTGGTGCAATCGGATTGGAAGGGTTTGACTTCAGAAGACGTGGTCGACTCATGAGTCCAGGACTCTTCAGCTAGTTAATCTTTCTCTCCTTCCAGCGCTGCCTGCAGCTTGATAAAGTTTTGCGACAAGGCAAATGATCGCCGAAGCACCACGCACCGAGCCGTGAACAAGCTCTTATTGCTGCAATGCATATGTACATGCACATGCACTGAGTCCACGCTCATGATCTCCATTGTGTGGTATGACTAGGGTGGTGATGGCGAGTTTAGCGCAGCATTGACAACTTTTAGTATCGTAGGCTCAGCTATACGCACAACAGCCACAGCCACTAAAAGGAGCAATGACTGACGCGTGGGCCGGGCCGATCCTCAGCCGCAGACCCACATCGGCCCTATTGTTGAATGGTTTCTCACCCTGAAATGTCTATCGAGGCTCTGCATTCTGTTGGTCGCATGAACATCGCATTCTGCGGGATGGTCTGAAGGGCGAGTGTAGCCAAAGATTGGTCAATCCTTAAACCTTGAATCCTTCGCGCAGCGAAGCATCTAAACCTGCGTGCATAAGGCGAAAGTTGAACTTGCCATGAATGAATACGGAAAAAACATGATGTAATACTAGGTTGATCATGTAGCATTATGCGCCTTTGTATCGCATACTCAGCCAGTAATGTTCAGTCCAGTAACGATGGCCATCTTATTGGACAAGGGAACCTACTCGATAGGCGACATACATTCGATTAGGCATGAAGCTTTGGCTAGACTCGGAACTCGAGGTGAGCTGCGTGCATCAGCAGGTACCGCTGTGTTCTCAGAGCCCGAACAATCTGTATCTCATCAGTGACTTCCAGCTTTCTCTATACGTACTCTGCAGTGCTCAAGATCTAGAATCACGGAAGGATAACATCCTCATATACACCGCCACATTCAAGTCCGCGCGAGCTAGCAACACTCAGGACTCAATATCATGCTCTCGATATCCACGTCTGAACACTAGACATTGGACACTGGACACCATTGTGCATCTCAAGGCCTTCTCAGCTCAGCCAACAGGATTGCTGGCACCTAGTTCCGTCAACAATGACGAAAGTCATGCAGATAGACACGTAATCAAATCAGCTATTCGCCTTCCCCTGTCCCTTTGGCCTCTGCATGAAGCTCGCGGTAGGATAGCGCCATAGTGACCGCAGCGTATCAGCAAGAAGCCTTCGTCATGTGCTGTTGATAGCGGCCCGCAGATCGGTACAGGCTCTGCATCATAGAACAGTTTAGGTTAGAGATGTGATTTGGACAATCTTCAGCTTTATCAGGTGTAATTGATGCCCTCATCAGATTCATGACGGCTTTGTGTTCTCGAGCTGTATAAGTAGCCTGGCTTCCTTCGCCAGGTCAGACAGACCAGCAACTAACACATCTTCTCTAGCAACCAAGATCTTCAAAACCTGAACAAATTCCGCAAGCCACCCTCTACCTCCCGCCAATATGCCCCTAACCGAAGCTGAACTCTGGAAGGTGTATGCCAACAAGATCAAGAATGACTACCTTCAGCAGTCCGACTTTGGATCGCAGAACAAGATCTTTATCCCCCCAATCAACTCCCAAGCAGTTCTGGCTTCGGGACCCATTAAGCAGTCGCAGACCAACTTCGGTGTCTTCCGAGCTAGCGACCCTTTGCTTGAGGTTGACAACCCCTCTTTCACTCCGTCCAATGATGGCTACGCCCAGAGGTGTCTAAACTATCTAAGAGCAGTCCAGCTCGTAAGTAATGTCGACAAGGGAATCACAAGGAGCTTTAGGCTAAGGACTTCATCAGGACACCGATGCTTCGCCAGGCCTCGTCCAAAACAGGGACGAGGCTTACCAGAGGCTGACCGAAGCGTCCGAAAGGTTTCAGGCAACAGCGAAGAAGGCCAAAGCTGCTTGGCAGGATTCCTTTGACTATCCTGGTACTCCTTTGTACCAGTGGATTATGCAGAACTATCCCATGTACATGGCTGCTGATCATGAACAGAAGGCTGCGTCCGCGGCGTTTGACAACGTGATGAGCCATATTCACGGGCCTAACTACATGACACTTGTGAAGATGAAGCAAAACCTCCAGCTGGCTTTGGAACAGCAGCCTTCACCGTATGAGCATCGAGTCAACGAAAGCGATGATTCTTACTGATGACGGAACCAGGTTCACCATGGTGGTCAATGCCGCTCTACCCGATGCTGCCGAGAACACGGTCGCAGATGAGTATCGTCCCAAGTACGATATTGATGCGGGCTACGCGAAGCAAGTCAAGGCCTGGATCAATCAGACCGTTGATATGGATAACAAGCACGAGAAGGCTTCTATCGTCATCAACGCCTCCGACACGTCGAACTACGACTGGCACTCTGTTGGCTTCGACGAGAGCAAAATCGATACGTCAGGCGGATTCTGGCCCTTCTTCAGGGTTGAGTACAACGAATCGCACACGAAGCAGTACGATGATGTCAAGGTCGATGAGTCGTCCAGCGGCCTCTCTGTCAAGATTCTTGCCGATGGCATCAGCTCGTTTGCGGTCACTCCATCGAGCACCTGGTCAGTCTTTTCGCATCATGATCGGGTGTAGTAGCTAACCAATTGTTGAAAGGAACCCCGGAAATATCAAAAAGACCTACCCCAAATTGTACAAATCCGCCTCTCAGCAACTCTGGGATCCGATGGTGCAGGTCAGCAAGATCGTTGTTGGCTACAACGTCCGTATCGAGATCTCGCTGGATTCGGACACGTACAACAGCATCACCTCTAAGGTTGACACGGCATTGTCCCGTGACGCGAGCGCATCGGCCACGCTGTTCGGTTGCCGCCTCAACCTTGGCGGCTCGTACCACCACAGCGAGTCCAATTCAACAAATTGGAGCGATGTCAAGAAGGACGGTGACAGCAATACGTTTGTTATTCCGGCTTCGAACAACACCATTCCAGTGTTGCTTGCTGTGGTGGGCACTGTCCTTTCTTGAGCAGGTGCGAGGAAAGCGTGGACCTAAAGCTACAGCTCATCGCAGTCACTTGATCAGGAAGCAGTGGAGGCTGACTCGAAAGGTCTTCGCATATCATCGGCAGGTTGTTCCGCAGCTTTCGTAGCTCTAGCAAGAGACACGAACAACTTACCATAGTCTTTACATTATTTTGTTCGAAAGGTGAATTCGAAAACTTATCCGTGA
>Ga0265797_10005635_pt1 | contig 18162 bp, 6 predicted proteins | sample P2T30metagenome_FD_192433 | JGI IMG/M metagenome (GOLD analysis project Ga0265797, IMG submission 192433) | Plant litter microbial communities from East Loma Ridge, Irvine, California - P2 T30 | ecosystem: Environmental > Terrestrial > Plant litter > Unclassified | place: USA: California... | reverse complement strand
CGCCAGGAACGCCTGCACCCGGACCGCAGCAACAACGTCAAACTGGGGCGCGGCGGCATCCGCGAGATCGAATTTTTGGCCCAGGTCTTCCAACTCATCCGCGGCGGGCGCGACCCGGCCCTGCGCGAACGCTCCACGCGCCAGACCCTGCGCCTGCTGGCCGAGCGCGAGCTGATGCCGCCGGCCACCGTCGAACGGCTGCTGGAAGCGTATACCTTCCTGCGCAACCTGGAGCACCGCCTGCAATACCTGGACGACGCCCAGACCCACACCCTGCCCCCGCTCGACACGGACCGCGAGACCGTGGCGCACATGATGGGCCTGCCGGACGTGGCCACCCTGCTCGCCCGGCTGGAAGAACAGCGCGCCTTCGTGGCAGCCGAGTTCGACGACATGTTCGCCGACAAGAGCGCCGCGCCCGACGAGGAGCGCGCCGAACTGGAGGCGATCGCGGCCGACCCCGAGCAGGTGGTCGCCATCGAGGCGCACCTGGCGGCGCTCGGCTTCGGCGACCCGGCGGACGGCGCGCGGCGCCTGGTGGCCACCTGGCAGGCGCCGCGCCTGCAAAGCCTGCCCGACGCCAGCCGCGCGCGTTTGCTGTCGCTGGTGAACCTGGCCCTGCCCCAGGTGGCGGCGACCGTCAAGGAAAGCGGAGTCGGCAGCCATGGCGCGACCCTGGGGCGACTGCTCGATTTCCTGGAAGCGGTGGCGCGCCGCTCGGCCTACCTGTCGCTGCTGACCGAATATCCGCACACATTGGTGCGCGTGATCCGCATGATGCATGCGAGTGGCTGGGCCGCCACCTTCCTGACCCAGCACCCGATCCTGCTCGACGAGCTGCTCGACGACCGCGGCGGCATCGACGACCCGGCGCAGGTGGCGGCCAGCCTCGATGCCCGCATGCAGGAAGCCGAAGGCGACACCGAGCGCCAGCTCGACATCCTGCGCGAAACCCACCATGCCCAGCAGTTCCGCTTGCTGGCCCTGGACCTGGCCGGCGAACTCTCGGTCGAGCGCCTGGCCGACCATTTGTCGGCGCTGGCCGACGTGGTGGTGGCGGCCACGGTGCGCTGGGCCTGGAAGACGGTGGCCTCGCGCCACGTGGAGGAGCCGCGCTTTGCCGTCATCGCCTACGGCAAGCTGGGCGGCAAGGAACTGGGCTACGTCTCCGACCTTGACGTGATCTTCCTGTTCGACGACGAAGACGAGATGGCGCCCTCGAACTACGCCAGGCTGGCCCAGCGCTTCATTACCTGGATGACGGCGCATACCCCGGCCGGGATCCTGTTCGACATCGATACCGCCCTGCGCCCGGACGGCGCCAGCGGCATGCTGGTCAGTTCGGTGGCGGCCTTCGAGCGCTACCAGCGCCAGTCGGCCTGGGTCTGGGAGCACCAGGCCCTGACGCGCGCACGTTTCTGCGCCGGCGACGCCGCCATCGGGGCGCGTTTCGAGGCGATCCGGCAAGAAGTATTGCAGCGCAACAGGGAAGCCCAGGCTGCGGAACTGAAAGCCGAGGTGGTCAAGATGCGCCAGCGCATGCACGATGCCGTGCCCCGGCACGGCATGCTGTTCGACCTCAAGCAGGATGCCGGCGGCATGATCGACCTCGAGTTCATCGTCCAGTACCTGGTATTGCGCCATGCCCACCTGTATCCGCAACTGACGGCAAATGTCGGCAACATCGCCCTATTACACCGCTTCAGCGAACTCGGCCTGATCGATCGCACGCTGGCGGCTGCGGCGGCCAATGCCTACCGCGTCATGCGCAAACTGCAGCACCAGCGGCGCCTGCAGGGCCAGGAAGCGCGGGTCGACGCTGCTCTGGTTGCTGCGCATGCGGTCAGCGTGACCGAACTCTGGAAAAACTCCTTACCAGATTAGCAATGAAATACTGAGCACTTTTTGAGTGCTCGGTAGCCCTCTTTTTGTGCATTGCCGCAACATTTAGCATGCATAACGCGCCGGATTTGTGCGAAAAAATTGAGTTGTCTTTTACCAACAACGTGTTTGCTTATATGTATTGACATTGATCAATCATCAATGCTCTTATAGATGAGCGTATTTACTATGCGCAACACGTTGGATCAATAGACCACAGCCGCCACGAGCGGCAAAAAATCCGGAGAGCACATGCAACAACGTACCAAGATCGCGCTGGCCGTCGCCGTCGCCCTTCAATCCATGATGACCTTCGCTCAGGCACAAGAAGCCATGCAGCGTGTCGAAGTCACCGGTTCGCGCATTCGCCAGGTCGACCTGGAAACCGCACAGCCGGTCCAGGTCATGACCCAGGAACAGATCCAGAAAACCGGTCTGGTCACTGTTGGCGACATCCTGAATTCGATGGCCGTCGCCGGCACCCCGGCGTTCAGCAAGGGCTCGACCCTGACCTCGAACCGCGAACAGGGCGGCCAATACATCAACCTGCGCAATCTTGGTTCGCAACGCCTGCTGGTGCTGGTCAACGGCAAGCGCTGGACCACCACCGTGGCCGGCTACACCGATACCTCGACCATCCCGGCATCGATGATCGAACGCATCGAGATCCTGAAGGACGGCGCCTCGTCGATCTACGGCTCGGACGCGATCGCCGGCGTGGTCAACTTCATCCTGAAAACCTCGATGGAAGGCGGCCAGGCCAGCGTGTATGTCGGCCAGAACGAAAAAGGCGACGGCAAGAACCGCGACTACTCGCTGAGCTTCGGCACCGGCACCGACAAGGCGTCGCTGATGTTCGGCCTGACCCACACCGAATCGGGCGTGGTCTGGGCCAAGGACCGCGAGGAAACCGCATTCAGCTACGGCCCGAACCACCCGACCGGCAACCTGGGCGGCAGCGGCTGGGGCCGTATCCGCCAGGTCAGCGCCACCGGCGCCGCGACCGGCTTCAACCAGCACCTGAACCACACCGGCGGCTACGACGGCACCGGCGTCGGCCAGAGCTCGCGCGACCGCAACAGCTACCACACCTACAGCACCACCAACTTCGACGACACCTTCAACACGACCAGCCAGATGATGTTCCAGTCGCCGAACACGCTGACCTCGATGTTCACGAAAGGTTCGCTGGAACTGCCGTACAACATGCGCTTCAACACGACGGCCATGTTCGCGAAGCGCGATTCGGCACGCCAGAATGCCGGCTATCCGGTCAACTCCCTGGTGCAGAGCAAGTACCCGGTGTACATCGACAAGAACAGCTACTTCAACCCCTACGGCAACGGCGCGCCTGGCGTCGCCGCCGGCGCCGGCCAGGACCTGTTCTTCTACCGCCGCACCATCGAAGTGCCGCGCGTGACCGAGAACGAAAACCAGACCCTGCACATCGACGCGTCGCTGGAAGGCGAATTCTCGCTGCGCGGCCTGCCGTGGAACTGGAATGTTGGCTACAACCACAACAAGGTCAGCGGCAGCGTGCTGTCGACCGGTAACCTGAACCTGCTGAACCTGAAGAAAGCCCTGGGCCCGTCCTTCATGGGCACCTCGGGCGTGCAGTGCGGCACCGCCGCCAGCCCGATCCCGCTGGCCGAGTGCGTACCGTTCGACATCCTCGGCGGCCCGAGCGCCTCGACCCCGGCAGCGCTGGCCTATGTCATGTCGACCGGCCAGGCGACCTATGGCAGCACCGTCAACAGCGCCACCGCCGACATCACCGGCGAACTGTTCTCGCTGCCGGCTGGCGCCGTCGGCGTCGCCGCCGGCCTGGAACGCCGCGAAGTGCGCGGCTACGACCGTCCGGGCCAGTTCGAGCAATCGGGCTACTCGACCGACCTGGCCGGCAACTCGACCACCGGCCGCTACTCCGTCAAGGAGTTCTACGCCGAGCTGCAGGTGCCTGTCCTGAAGAGCCTGCCGTTCGCCGAACTGCTCAGCCTGAACATCGCTTCGCGCTACTCGGACTACAGCAACTTCGGCCATACCACGAACAGCAAAGCCAGCTTCATGTGGAAACCGATCCGCGACGTGCTGGTACGCGGCACCTACGCCGAGGGCTTCCGCGCCCCGACCGTGGGCGACACCTTCGGCGGCGGTTCGCAGTCCTACGACAACTACCTGGACGCCTGCGACATGACCAACGGCGACGCCGCGATCAGCCCGACCACGCGCGCCAACTGCCTGGCTGCAGGCGTGCCTGCCACCTTCCGCCAGGTCAACCAGACCGGCGCCTTTGTCGGCAGCGGCGGCGGCCAGACCCCGACCCCGTTCAACACCGGCGCCGGCAACAACCTCCTGACCCCGGAAACGGCCAAGACCAAGACCGCCGGCATCGTCTACAACCCGTCCTTCCTGACCGGCCTGAGCGTGGGCCTGGACTGGTTCAACATCCGTGTCGACAACCGCATCACCGCGGTCAGCGCCGGCTACGTGATCAACCAGTGCTACGTGAGCGGTGTCACCGGCTTCTGCGACGCCATCAAGCGTGATCCGATCACCGGCCAGATCGTCAACCTGTCGCGCGGCAATGCCAACCTGGGCCAGCTGGAAACCGAAGGCCTGGACCTGAACCTGTCCTACCGCCTGCCGCGCACCTCGTTCGGCCAGTTCGGCGTGCGTTCGGACACCAGCTACGTCGACACCTTCCGCACCCGTACCACCGGCGACTGGACCAACATCGCCGGCGAGTATTACTACAATCGCGTGAAGTCGAACGTGTCGCTGGACTGGAACCTGGGCAACTGGAGCGCCACCTGGACCGCGCGCTACTACAGCGGCACCAAGACCCACTGCTGGTCGAACACCGCGACCCTGGTGGCCGAGTGCAGCAACCCGCAGGACGTCGTGAGCTGGGGTACCGGCTACAACAAGTTCGGTTCGCTGACCTATAACGATGTCTCGATCGGCTACGCCCTGCCATGGAAAGGCAAGCTGATGATCGGCGCAAACAACGTCTTCGACAAGAAGCCGCAAGTCGTGTACGACACCGCATCGGCCTTCGGCGGCAACTCGTCGGGCTCGTCGGTGAACCCGGACATGCCGGTCGACCGCTTCATCTACGTGCGTTACAACCAGGCATTCTGATCCTACTTGCCTGAAACAAATGCCCGCTTCGGCGGGCATTTTTTTTGCACTGCATCGCGCACTGCCGCAGTGCATTTCCAGTGCCCGCCGGCCAACGACCACGTATGCCGCTTTTGTAACCGTCTTGTCACACTTCACGCCACTACCTGCATGGGCAGGTGCATGCAAGCGGATTTACGCACGCTTGGATTACAACTTTTAGTTACATTTCAAAGGGCGTTTGCCCTCAATTGGTGCACGTTTTAGTATGCACATTCTCACATTACAGGAAAAACAATTACTGGGCTGGCGGCGATTTAACGCAGTTTTTGCACTGCACAATAGAATTTTGTTCGGCTAAATCTCGTAGCACTCAGCCTTCATTGCTTCGGCAAGAATCATTATTTCCCATACGTCAAGTATGCACTTGTAAAAAAGGCCATTGTAAATACGCTGCTTTACAACATTAACAAATTTAAATTTCTAGTTGTTGACAAGAACATCTCGTGGATGATTCCATTGACGGGTTGGAAGATTGTCAAGCGCCAAATTTGACGGCGTTAACATCTTCCAGTTGGTCGCAGTGCGACACTTTCCGTCGCGGCGCCGCCAAGGCTGCGCTGCGTTTTCACCCTAGGAGTTTTGCAAAATGATGGAAAAAATCTTGTCCCGGTCGGTCCGTGCGATCTGCCTGGGCGGCATGACCCTCGGCATGCATGCTGCGTTCGCCCAAGAAGCGTCCCAGCCACTGCAGCGCGTCGAAGTCACGGGTTCGCGTATTCGCCAGGTCGATCTGGAAACGGCACAGCCAGTCCAGGTGATGACCCAGGAACAGATTCAGAAGACCGGTCTCGTGACCGTCGGCGACATCCTGAATCAACTGTCGTCGGCCGGTTCGCCGGACTTCAGCAAGGGCGGCTCGCTGACCTCGAACCGTGAAAACGGTGGTCAGTACATCAACCTGCGCAACCTGGGTTCGCAGCGCCTGCTGGTGCTGGTCGATGGCAAGCGCTGGTCGCAGACCGTCGACGGCTTCACCGACATGTCGACCGTTCCATCGGCCATGATCGACCGCATCGAAGTGCTGAAAGACGGCGCCTCGTCGATCTACGGCTCGGACGCGATCGCCGGCGTGGTCAACATCATTCTGAAAAAACGCCTCGAAGGCGGCCAGGCCAGCGTGTACATCGGCCGCAACCAGGAAGGCGACGGCCGCAGCAAGGACTTCTCGCTGACCGCCGGCGCGAACAGCGACAAGGTCTCGCTGATGTTCGGCCTGTCGCACACCGAGCAGGGCGTAGTCTGGGCCAAGGACCGCCCGATCACCGCTTACCCGCGCACCGACCGCTACCCGACCGAAGGCCTGGGCGGCGGCCCATGGGCCAACATCTGGAACGCCGACGGCAGCATCGACGTCGTGCTGAACCACACCGGCGGCCCGCTGGGCGACGGCGTGGGCGCCGATTCGCGCAACCTGGCGAACTACCACCCATGGGACGGCAGCCTGGTGAACGACAAGTTCAACAGCGCGTCGCAGATGATGTTCCAGATGCCGACCAAGCTCGACACCCTGTTCACCAAGGGCACCGTCGAACTGCCGTACGGCGTGCAGTTCCAGACCACCGCGATGTTCTCGCAGCGTAAGTCGAGCGCCCAGGTCGCCGGCTACCCACTGCAAACCGGCACCCAGTCGTCGTACCCGGTCTACATCGACAAGGACAGCTACTACAACCCGGTCGGCAGCTCGGTCGTCGGCGCCGCCGCCGCCCAGGACCTGTCGTTCCAGCGCCGCACCATCGAAGTGCCGCGCCTGACCGAAAACCGCAACGATACCTTCCACGTCGACGCCAGCCTGTCGGGCGACTTCGAACTGCGCGCGATGCCGTGGAACTGGAGCGTCGGCTACAACCACAGCTCGGTCAAGGGTTCGACCCTGGGCACCGGCAACGTCAACCTGCTGAACCTGAAGAAGGCCCTGGGCCCATCGTTCATGAACGGCTCGGGCGTGGTCCAATGCGGCACCGCTGCCAACCCGATCGCCCTGGCGGAATGCGTACCGTTCAACATCGCCGGCGGCCCATCGGCCTCGACCCCGGAAGCACTGCGCTACGTCATGTCGACCGGCCAGGCAACCTACGGCAGCACCGTCAACAGTGCAACCGCCGACATCGGCGGTGAAATCTTCGCCCTGCCAGCAGGTAACGTCGGCATCGCCGGCGGCCTGGAGCACCGTGAAGTGCGCGGCTACGACCGTCCGGGCCAGTTCGAGCAATCGGGCTACTCGAGCGACCTGGCCGGCAACCCGACCTTCGGCCGCTACAAAGTCAAGGAAGCCTACCTCGAGCTGAACGTGCCGGTGCTGAAAGACCTGCCGTTCGCCGAACTGCTGAGCGTCAACCTGGCCTCGCGCTACTCGGACTACAGCAACGTCGGCGACACCACCAACAGCAAAGCCAGCTTCATGTGGAAACCGGTGAAGGATGTGCTGGTCCGCGGTACCTGGGCTGAAGGCTTCCGTGCACCAGCCCTGGGCGACACCTTCGGCGGCGGCCAGCAGACCTTCGACGATTACCTGGATCCTTGCGATGCACTGTATGGCCAGCGCGCCGACGCAGCAGTTGCGGCACGCTGCGCGGCAGCAGGCGCAGGCGCGAACTTCCGCCAGCTCGACCAGACCGGCGTGCCGATCACCAGCGGCGGCGGCGGCCAGAGCCCGTACCCGTTCATGGCCAGCGCCGGCAATGCCGAGCTGACCCCGGAAACGGCCAAGACCAAGACCGTCGGCTTCGTGTACAACCCGTCGTACCTGCCAGGCTTCTCGGCATCGCTCGACTGGTTCAACATCAAGGTCAGCAACATCATCACCGCCATTGGCGCGACCGATGTGGCCGAGTACTGCTACGTGCAGGGCATCCAGGGTTATTGCGATGCGCTCAAGCGTGACCCGATCACCGGCCAGATCATCTCGCTGAACCGCGGCAACGCCAACAAGGGCATCCTGGAAACCGAAGGTCTCGACCTGTCGCTGTCCTACCGCCTGAAGCGTACCGCCTACGGCCAGTTCGGCGTGCGTTCGGAAACCAGCTACGTCGACAAGATCCGCGACCAGGAAGCCCCTGGCGAAGAGTGGACCGACTACGCCGGCCAGTACTTCTACAACCGCGTCAAGTCGAACCTGTCGCTGGACTGGAGCCTGGGCAACTGGAACGCCACCTGGACCGCCCGCTACTACAGCGGCGTGAAGGATCGCTGCTTCAAGACCAACGAACTCGAGTGCTCGAACATCGGCGGCGAAGCAAGCTGGGGCAAGAACTACAACAAACTGGGCAGCGTCACGTACAACGACGTCAGCGTCGGCTATAAGACCGCCTGGAATGGCCAGGTTCTGGTTGGTATCAACAACCTGTTCGACAAGAAGCCACGCATGACCGTGTCGGGCGCAGCTTCGTCGTCGTACGTCGATGCCGACTACCCGATCGACCGCTTCTTCTACGTCCGTTACAACCAGTCGTTCTGATGGCTGGGGTCCGCCAGGACCCTGCCGCATGAACTGACGCGTCCAAGCGTCACCAATGCCCGCCAGGTTCGCCTGGCGGGCATTTTCTTTATGCACTGCGGTATCATGACGGATTGCGCGGCGCGTCCGCGGCCACCCACACAGCAAACATGGCAATCAAACTCAAGAACGACAAGGACATCGCAAAGATGCGCGTCGCCGGCCGCATGGCGGCCGAGGTGCTGGAAATGATCGGCGAATACGTCGTTCCCGGCGTCTCCACCGAGGAACTCGACCGGCGCTGCAACGACTACATCCGCAAGGTGCAGAAGGCCACCCCGGCGAACGTCGGCTACCACGGCTTCCCGAAGACCCTGTGCACCTCGGTCAACGGCGTGGTCTGCCACGGCATCCCGAGCGAAAAGGACATCCTGAAGGACGGCGACATCGTGAATATCGACGTCACCGTGATCAAGGACGGCTGGCACGGCGACACCAGCCGCATGTACTACGCCGGCACCCCAAGTCCTGAAGCGAAGCGCCTGGTCGACACCACCTTCGAGTGCATGATGGCCGGCATCCGCACCGTGCGTCCGGGCTCGCGCCTGGGCGACGTCGGCCACGCGATCCAGAAGCTGGCCGAAGCGGCCGGCTACTCGGTGGTGCGCGACTACTGCGGCCACGGCATCGGCCGCGTCTACCACGAAGACCCGCAGGTGCTGCACTACGGCCGCCCGAACACCGGCCTGCTGCTGAAGGAAGGCATGACCTTCACGGTCGAACCGATGATCAACATCGGCGGCGAGGAAGTCGACCAGCTCGACGACGGCTGGACCGTGGTCACGGCCGACGGCTCGCTGTCGGCGCAATGGGAACACATGATCGCCGTGACCGCGCACGGCTTCGAGATCCTGACGCCCTGGCCGAAGGGCTGAGGCGCAGTCAGGAGGAACGAATACAAAAAAGCCCGCCGGTTCGCACCGGCGGGCTTTTTTTCGGGCTTACCCTGCCCTATGCTCGCGGATCAGAACGTGTAGCGTGCGCTGACGTTGAAGAAGCGGCCGTACGGGTTGTGCAGGTCCGGGTTGTAGCCGTTGGCGGCGTAGGTCGGATCATACGGCGCCTTCTTGTCGAACAGGTTCTGCACGTTGGCGTTCAGGGTCCAGTTCTGGAAGCCGGTGTAGGTGTAGCCCAGGCCCACGGTGACCCATTCCTTGACGGCGCACTTCGGATAGTAATCCTCGTACAGCGGGATCGAGGTATCGCGGTCCGGAGCGGCATCGGTCGGCTTGCGGGTACCGAAGGCGCAGAACGACTCTTCGTACTTGGTTTCGCCGTCGTAGACGCGCTTGAGCGAGATCGGGCCGACATAATTGACCGACATGTTCACCGAATGCTCGGCCAGGCGCCAGGTGGTCGAGACGCTGGTTTTCCAGCGCGGCGTGGCGTTACCGGTCGACAGCAGCCAGTCGCGGTAGTTCGGATACGAGCCGACGACGTTGTTCACCGGATCGCCTTCGAACTGCTGGATCTTGTACGAGTCCGTGTAGGTAGAACGCAGCGTGGTCGACAGCGAACCCCACTCGCCCAGGCGGTTGCGCAGGCGCCCTTCGATGTCGACACCGCGCAGCTCGGTCATGCCGCGGTTGGTCCACGGGGTGTAGACCATCAGCAGCGGGCCGGAATTCGGGACCGGCCTGCCGTCCGGGCCGGTGATGAAGTTGGCCGGGTTCGTATCGCGCAAGACGTTCTGCGGCACGCGGTCTTCGTTCTTCAGCGCGTCGGTGGAGGTGCCCAGCACGATCTCGTTGGTACGCTTGATGCGGTAGAAGTCCACCGTCAGGTCGAGGTAGTTGGTCGGCGAAATGATCAGGCCGAAGTTGTAGCTCTTCGACTCTTCCGGCTTCAGGTCCGGATTGAAGCCGCCGGTACCGGCGATGTTGCGCGAGCAATCCTGGGTGGTGCCGCCAGGACGCGGCGTCGACAGGTCTTCCTCGCAGCGCTTCGGATCCCAGACGCCGTTCAGGAAGTACTGGGCGCCGCCCGGCACCACCTGGCTCAGCGACGGCGCACGGAAGCCTTCGGCATACGTGGCGCGCACGGCGAACTTGTCGTTGATGGTCCACTTGCCGCCGACTTTCGGCACGAAGTTGGTCTTCAGGGTCGGGTACTTGTCCCAGCGGCCGGCGAAGTCGAGCTCGAGGCCTTTCAGCACCGGCGTACGCAGCTCGACAAAGGCCGACTTGACGTCGCGGTCGCTGTCGAGGATGGTGTTGGCCAGGCCGTAGATCTGGCCGGTCGCGACCAGTTCGTCGGGGTTCAGGTTGATGCTTTCGCGGCGCACTTCGGCGCCCAGCGCCAGGCCGATTGCTCCGCCCGGCAGCTGGCCGAACTCGGTGGAAGCCTTGAAGTCCAGCTGCTTGATCTCCGAACGGTTTTCCGTGACCACGTCATGGCCCAGGCTCGGGTCGGCGCCGACGTCCGCCAGCGAACGGTTCTGCGTCATCAGCGTACGCAGGGTCGGCAGGAACAGGCGGCCGTAGGTCGTGTCTTCGTTCTCCGCACGGTTCCACAGGAAGGCGGTTTCCCAGTCCCAGTTGAAGTGGTTGCCGCGCAGGCCGGCCAGGGCGCGGGTGCCTTCGTTGACCGCGCGCGAGCCGCCACGCAGGTTCTCGAAGCGGTAGGCCACCGAGGCGCGGGCATCCGGGAAGATGTTGTCCGGGTGGCCGATCGGCAGGATCGTCTGGTAAGGCGTGCCGACGCCGTTGGCGGTAAAGGTGCCGACCTGGGTGGTGCTGATCGTGATCGGCGCGCCGGTGAAGTCGCGCTCGGAACGCGAGTAGGCCAGGTCGGTGAACGCCGTGATGCTCGAGCCCAGCTTGAACTCGCCGTGCGCCAGCAGGTTCGCATCCTTGCCGGCGCCCTGGGCTTCGAGGAACTGGTCGGCATTGTAGTTGCAGAAGGTACGGCCGATCAGGGTGCTGGTCGCCAGCAGGCCATCCTTGGTGCCGCCGGTGATCTGCTCGCCGGCCGGGCAGCCGAGGTTGAACTGCATGTTGGTCGGCGCGGTGGCGCGGGTGACGCCGAAGTTGCGGCTGTTCGGTGCGGTTTCGCGGTAATAGGTCGCGTACTTCGAAATCGAGCTCGAATAATCGGAACGGAAGCGCCCGCTCAGGATCTGGCCCTGTTCGTACTCGATGTCCTTGGCGTCGCGGCGCGCCACGCGGTCGCGCTTGCTGACGTCGGCGGTGACGATGAAGGAATAGCCGTCCTTTTCCAGCTCGCCCTTGCCGAACACGGCATTGAAGCCATGCTTGGCAAAGTCGCCGTCGTCGTTGGCGCTGGTACGGGCGGCGAGTTCGGCGCCGTTGTAGCTCGACTTCAGGATGAAGTTGATGACGCCGCCGATGGCGTCGGAACCGTAGATGGCCGACGCGCCGTCCTGCAGGATCTCGATGCGTTCGATGGCGGCCAGCGGAATGCTGTTCAGGTCATACAGCACCGAGTTGCCGGTATTCGGGTCGGCATACGGCGCCGGCGCCATGCGGCGCCCGTTCAGCAGCACCAGGGTCGAGGACGAGCCGAGGCCGCGCAGCGAAGCGGTGGCCACGCCGCGGGCGAAGCCGGTACCGCTGGTAAAGTCCTGGTTGGTGTCCGAGCCCATCGAGGGCACCAGCTTCATCAGGTCGGCCACGCTGGAGACGCCGGTGTTGCGGATATCCTGGGCCGTGATGACGCTGACCGGCGCCGGGCCTTCCTTATCGGCGCGCTTCAGGTTGGAACCGGTGACGACCACGCGCTGCATCTGGCCCTGGGCTTGCGATTGCTCGGCAGCCGTGCTGACGGCGCCGGCGGTTTGGGAGAATGCCAATGGTGCGGCGCCGAATGCCAGCGCAACTGCTACAACACTTTGCTTCAGTACGATCTTTTTATTCACGTTACCGTCCCTCGAGGTTGTTTGATTTTTGTTAAAGACAATATGCGTACCTCATGCATATAAGTTCAGTCTCTCAGAGGGTTGTAGCAAAGAAAACAATTTTTGTTAAGAACTGTAAAAAATAGTAAGCAGTGTTGTTTTTTCCTAACGACAAGCACAGCAATCTGCTAAGGATATGCAGAATTCAGAATAAAAAACGCCCGCATGGGCATTTTATTTTGCTGCATTGCGCAAATTATGCGGAATGCGTCGTCACTCATAAGTTAATTAATGTGCAATTAATACCCTTATTCTGTTGTTTTTAGGATATAAAATCAGGAATTTTGTCTATACAGATCAATACAAAATTGACGTATTTACATTCTCCGTGTTTTATTGATGATAGCCGAGCGCGCCATGCGACGCGAGGTACCACGATTATCGACACGGGAGTTTGTTCATGATAAAAGAAAAAGTATTAACGCAATCCGTACGTCTGATTTGTTCCGCCGGCGCCCTGGGCGCCACCCTGCTGTCCCTTCCCGCCCACGCCCAAACCGCGCAGGACACCGCCGAGCAGCCGATGCAGCGCGTGGTCGTCACCGGCTCGGCCATCAAGCGCATCGACGCCGAAACCGTGGTGCCGGTCACCGTGGTGCGCATGGAGGACCTGAAGAAGCAGGGTATCAACACCGTCGAGCAGGTGCTGTCGAACCTGGCCCCGGTCCAGGCCTCGCAAGGCACCAGCCAGGTCGTCGGCCTGAGCACCGGCGGCGCCTCGTTCGCCGACATGCGCGGCATCGGCGCCAACAAGACCCTGGTCCTGCTGAACGGCCGCCGCCTGGCGAACAACGCCTTCGACAGCTCGGCTCCCGACCTGAACATGATCCCGTTCGCCGCGCTCGAGCGCGTCGAAGTGCTGCGCGACGGCGCCTCCTCGCTGTACGGCTCCGACGCGGTCGGCGGCGTCATCAACTTCATCACCCGCAGGGATTTCACCGGCGGCACCGTGACCCTGGGCTACGACAAGCCGGAAGAATCGGGCGGCATTGCCAAGAACGCCAACGTCGGCTTCGGCTACGGCGACCTCGATACCGATGGCTTCAACTTCTTCGCGATCGGCGACTTCCAGAAGCAGGCCAACGTCAACGGCCTGCAGCGTCCGTTCAACACGCGCTATCCTGGCGGCCTGTCGCCAACGACCAGCCCGGCCAACTACTTCCAGGACGGCGACAGCTTCAACCCGGCCGCGCCGGACTGCACCTCGGCGCCGAACCTGATCCCGGGCGACACCGGCACCGACTGCTACATGACGACCTCGAGCTTCGTCGACTACGTCCCGAAGAGCGAGCGCGTCAGCGGCCTGTTCAAGGGCACCTTCAAGCTGCCGCAGAACCATGAGCTGGGCCTGGAATACCTGGCCAGCCGCAGCAAGGTCGCCAGCCTGATCGCACCGGTTCCCTACGGTGGCCTGTACATGAACCGCCTGCGCCCGAATGGCTCGCTGAATCCTTTCTTCCCGGGCAACCCGGGTGCGATTCCGGCCGGCTTTGCGATCGACCCGACCTACGTCGACCCGCTGTTCGCCGGCACCGGCCTGCCCGCCGGCGTCCAGCCCGGCTACCTGAACGTCAAGTGGCGCGACCTGCCGAACGGCTCGCGCGGCGACCAGAACACCAACCGCCAGCAGCGCTTCGTGGCCTCGCTCTCCGGCGCCATGGCCGGCTGGGACTACACGGCGGCCTTGAGCTACAACCAGAACAAGGTCACCGAGTACCTGGTGGGCTATAGCGACGGCGGCATCATCTCGCAAGGCGTGCTGAACGGCATCATCAATCCCTTCGGCGACCAGACCACGGAAGGCATGGCGCTGATCGACAGCGCGGCCCTGAACGGCACCATCCAGACCGCGAAAGGCACCACCAAGACCCTGGACTTCAGTGCCAGCCGCGAGTTTGGCGACTGGGTCGGCGCCGGCAAGAACGTGGCGCTGGCGGTCGGCGGCCAGGCCAGCCGCGAGAAATTCCTGAACCGTGCCAACACCGAATATGCCGAGAAAGTCGTGGCCAGCACCGGCATCGACCCGAACCTGCTGAACTCGGGATCGCGCTCGGTATACGCTCTGTTCGCCGAACTCAACGTACCGATCCTGAGCAACCTGGACGTCACCGCTGCTGCGCGTTACGACAAGTACAGCGACTTCGGCAATACCACCAATCCGAAGTTCGGCTTCCGCTACCAGCCGTCGCAAACGCTGCTGGTGCGCGGCTCCTATTCGACCGGCTTCCGTGCGCCGTCGCTGTACGAGATCAACGCCGCCCAAACCTACACCAACACCACCGAGCAGGACGACCCGGTCAACTGCCCGGGCGGCGTGCTGCTTCCAGGCAAGACGCGCGCGACGAGCTGCGGCCAGCAATTCCAGGCCCTGTTCGGCGGCAACCAGAACCTGGATCCGGAAGAGTCGAAGAACCTGACGCTGGGCGTGGTGTTTGAGCCGATCAACAACCTGACGCTGGGCGCCGACTTCTACCGCATCGAGCTCGAGAAACAGATCGGCTCGCAGAGCGAGGACGACGTCTTTGCCGACCCGGTCAAGTATGCCGCCCTGTACCACCGCAATGGCGCCGGCAATTTGTCGACCGACGGCTCGCAGTGCCCGAACCCGGCCACCTGCGGCTACGTCGACCTGCGCACCCAGAACCTGGGCGGCCTGAAAACCGACGGCGTCGACCTGAGCGCGGCCTACCGCATGCGCACCGCCGACTATGGCAACGTCAATTTCGCGCTGAACACGACCTGGGTCCACAAGTACGAGTACCAGAACTCGGAAGGCGGCGAATGGAACCAGAACGTCGGCGTGTATTCGGGCGTCGGCCCGGTGTTCCGCTGGCAGAGTTCGGCCCAGCTGAACTGGGCCCTGGGCGAATTCGGCGCCGGCCTGTCGGCCCGCTACAAGACCGGTTACGTCGACCAGGATCCGGAATTCCACGTGCCGTCGTACACGACCTTCGACACCTATGTGTCGTGGGCCCAGAAGAAAGGCTTTGGCGTGACCCTGGGCGTGCGTAACCTGGCCGACCGTGCACCGCCGCTGAGCTTCCAGTCGCAGACCTTCCAGGCCGGCTACGATCCACGCTACACGGATGCAGTGGGCCGCACCTTCTACGTGCGCGGCAACTACAACTTCTGATCCAGGATTGTCGGCAATAAAAAACCCGTGCGGCTCGCGCCGCACGGGTTCTTTTTCGTCTGCTCTCGCCGGAGATTACTTGGCGTTCATCAGCGCGACGGTGGTGTCGAGCATGCGGTTCGAGAAGCCCCACTCGTTGTCGTACCACGACGAGACTTTCACCAGGCGGCCCGAGACCTTGGTCAGGGTCGAATCGAAGTTCGACGAGGCCGGGTTGTGGTTGAAGTCGACCGAGACCAGCGGTTCGGTCTGGTAGGTCAGCACGCCGGACAGCGCGCCTTCCGAGGCCGCCTTCATGATCCCGTTGACTTCATCGACGGTGGTGTCGCGCTTGGCGATGAAGGTCAGGTCGACGATCGACACGTTGATGGTCGGCACGCGGATCGCGAAGCCGTCCAGCTTGCCGTTCAGCTCAGGCAGCACCAGGCCGACCGCGGCGGCGGCGCCGGTCTTGGTCGGGATCATCGACTGGGTGGCGGAACGGGCACGGCGCAGGTCTTCGTGCATGACGTCGGTCAGCACCTGGTCGTTGGTGTAGGCGTGGACGGTGGTCATCAGGCCGGTTTCGAGGCCGATGGCTTCGTTCAGCGGCTTGACCAGCGGGGCCAGGCAGTTGGTGGTGCACGATGCATTCGAAATCACGGTGTCGGTCGACTTCAGCACGTCCTGGTTCACGCCGAACACGATGGTCGCGTCGACGTCCTTGCCGCCCGGCGCCGAGATGATGACTTTCTTGGCGCCGCCCTTCAGGTGGGCCGAAGCCTTTTCCTTGGTGGTGAAGAAGCCGGTGCACTCCAGCACCACGTCCACGCCCAGCTCGCCCCATGGGATTTCGGCCGGGTTGCGCTGTGCGAACACGCGGATCGGGTCGCCATTCACGATCATGTTGTCGCCTTCGACCGTCACGGTGCCCGGGAACTTGCCGTGGGCGGTGTCGTAGCGGGTCAGGTGGGCGTTCGATTCGGCGTTGCCGAGGTCGTTGATCGCCACGATCTGGATGTCTTGTTTCTTGCCGCCTTCGTAGAAGGCACGCAGGATGTTGCGGCCGATACGGCCATAACCATTGATTGCAACTTTGATCGTCATGCTTTGCTCCTGATTAGAAAAAAACTTTTTTCATATGACACATCTTCACATGCAAAAAGGGCCGCCTCGCGGCAGCCCCCTACTGAAACGATTTAGCCTGCGATGACCGCTTTGGCCTTCGCCACGACGTTCTCGACGGTGAAGCCGAAGTGCTTGAACAGCACCGGCGCCGGCGCCGATTCGCCGAAGGTGTCGATACCGACGACCGCGCCTTCCAGGCCGACATACTTGTACCAGAAATCGGTGACGCCGGCTTCGATAGCGACGCGCGGCACGCCGCGGGTCAGCACCGACGCCTTGTAGGCGGCGTCCTGGCGCTCGAACACGTCGGTCGACGGCATCGAGACCACGCGGGCCGCAACGCCCTCGCCTGCCAGTGCGTCGGCGGCCTTCATGGCCAGTTCGACTTCGGAACCGGTGGCGATCAGGATCACTTTGGCATCTTGAGCATCACGCAGCACATAGCCGCCCTTGGCCACGTTCGCCACGGTGGCGCTGTCGCGTTCCATGAACGGCAAATTCTGGCGCGAGAAGATCAGGGTCGACGGGCCATCGCGGCGCGCCACGGCGGCGCCCCAGGCAACCTGCGACTCGGTGGTATCGCATGGACGCCAGTTATCCAGGCCCGGGATCAGGCGCAGCGACGACACGTGCTCGATCGACTGGTGGGTAGGACCGTCTTCGCCCAGGCCGATCGAGTCGTGGGTGAACACGAACAGCGAACGGATCTTCATCAGCGAGGCCATGCGCAGGGCATTGCGGCTGTAGTCCGAGAAGGTCAGGAAGGTCGCGCCGAACGGGATGAAGCCGCCGTGCAGGGCCACGCCGTTCTGGATCGCGGCCATGCCGAATTCGCGCACGCCGTAGTTGATGTGGTTGCCCGGGATGCCCGAACGCACGGCAACGATCTCTTTCCAGTTGGTGAGATTGGAACCGGTCAGGTCGGCCGAACCGCCCAGGAATTCCGGCAGGATCGGGGCCAGGGCCTGGATCGCGTTCTGCGAGGCCTTGCGGGTGGCGATGGTTTCTTTTTTCTCGACGCAAGCGGCGATGGCGGCGTCCAGGGTTTCCTGGAAGTTGCTTGGGAGGTCGCCCTTCATGCGGCGCTCGAGTTCGGCGGCCAGCTGCGGGTGGGCGGCGCGGTATGCGGCGAAGTTGGCATTCCATTCGGCTTCGGCCGAGGCGCCGCGTGCTTTCGCGTCCCAGGCTTCGTAGATCTCGCCAGGAATGTCGAACGGGATCGGGTCCCAGACCAGGTGCTGGCGCACGGCCGCGATTTCCTTGTCGCCCAGCGGGGCGCCGTGGACCTTGTCGCCGCCTTCCAGGTTCGGGGCGCCCTTGCCGATGATGGTCTTGCAGCAGATCAGGGTCGGACGGTCCGATTCCTTGGCTTGCGCGATCGCTTCCGACACGGCAGCCACATTGTGGCCGTCGATCTGGCCGATCACGTTCCAGCCGTAGGCCTCGAAG
>Ga0265797_10005634_pt1 | contig 18166 bp, 23 predicted proteins | sample P2T30metagenome_FD_192433 | JGI IMG/M metagenome (GOLD analysis project Ga0265797, IMG submission 192433) | Plant litter microbial communities from East Loma Ridge, Irvine, California - P2 T30 | ecosystem: Environmental > Terrestrial > Plant litter > Unclassified | place: USA: California... | reverse complement strand
CGATCAGCGAACGGCCGGCGTCAGTCGAGGACCGCGCCGTGCCCGGACATTGGGAGGGCGATCTCATCTCGGGCGCGCGAAACAGCCATATCGTGACGCTGGTCGAACGCCAGTCACGCTATGTGATTCTGGCCAAGGTGGCGAACAAGGAGACCGCCAGCGTCGTCTCGGCCCTGATCAAGCAGGCGCGCAAACTGCCTCGCGAGCTCTATCAGTCGCTGACCTGGGATCGCGGCAAGGAACTCGCCGATCACAAGCGCTTCACCCTGGCGACCGAGGTCGACGTCTATTTTTGCGATCCGCAAAGCCCGTGGCAGCGCGGTACCAACGAAAACACCAATCGCCTGCTGCGCCAATATCTGCCCAAGGGAACGGATCTGTCGCTCCACAGCCAAGCCAAACTCAGCGCCATCGCTCGCCAGCTCAACGAGCGCCCCAGAAAGACCTTGATGTATCAGACACCGGCTGAAATGTTCGCCGAGCGTGTTGCAGCGACCCGTTGAACCCACCGGCGTTTCCGGCCCGTCCGCTTTCCCGCCCGATAGCTGCCGGTCGGCTTTTTTGGTACCAAGACCGCCCTCGAACGGCCTGAACGGCAATAGGTGGTGGAAAGCTGACATCATAGCTATGATGCAGCGACGCACTGAGATGTCGCTGCAAAGGAGCCCAATGGAGAAACGCGCGATCAGCATAGCAGCCTTTTGGACGTTGTTCGGAGCGGCCTACCTACTTCCTCAGCAGCGTGCACTAGGTGTGCCCATTGTTCGAGAGAGCCGTTGTGGGACAATGATTAAGAAAGGCGAACAGGCGCTAGAGCGAGGTAACGTGTCAGGCGTAGCTGTTAGTGATCGCGTTAGGTTCTATGTCTGCCCAAAGGCAAAAGCTCGTAGACCTATTATTGGTATAATTGTTCGAAATAATAATGCGGCGCCAGAAGAAAAAGAGCTTTGCGACAGGTGTCTCTCTGGCCAGAAAGATGGCCCACCGGAATTCATTTTACCCGCCCAGGGAAGCTGCCCAGTCCACCTCTGACAGTAGCTGTAGCTACGAACTTAGGATACACCTACGTCGAAATAGATTATCAAACCGGCGATATTGTTATTCAAGGAGTGCTGTAACGTAACAATATATTACTGTTATTCAAATTAGACTACAATAACAACGGGTCGGCTGACTGCAGCCCATTGCGGACGGTTCTTCTCTGCTGATGCCAGTTACCTCTGCCACCTCGAGGTAGATTACTAGCCGTCCAGCGCGATGTCGGCTAATGGGCGTCAGCGGCCATGCGATAGGAGAGCAGCGACGTGATCGCGCATCCGCTCGCGCTTCAAGGCGGCGTAGGGTTCATCCCGTTCACGTATGTCATCGTCGTCAGCCCAATGGCTCAATTCTTCCCACGCGATCTTCTCCGCTGGATCAAGCGCGAATGGGTCAAGCACCGCGGTGTCGAGCTCCGACCCGGTTACGTCCCCGCCATCAGCAACACGTTGCAGGGCTTTAAGAAGGAAGTCGCGGGCGACCGTCATGAGCGCTTTGTGACCTACATGCGGAATGACCGCAATTGGGCGCAAGCGGAACGGCCGCTTCACGGCCGAGAAGACCCACAAGCGGACGCTTAGAGCCTCCTATTCGCACATCAAGAGCGGACTTTTGTTCATGTCGGCTCGTCAATCTCTGATTGAACGAGCCCGCCAATCGAAACGATAAGGATTGGCACTTTCCCGCCATCTCATGGTTTATCCGGGCAAGGGTGTGCCTTACCTAACGAGGACTCCATTGCGGTTTGGCCAGCCAGCCCTGCTCAGTGAGCCCCTAAAGAACGGGACGCACTTGGCGGCACCAGATAGGCGTTGGACGTTTACGCCTCGCGCGCTACATTGGAGTCGGAGATACGACATGCGCCTGAACACTGCCAAGTCCATGAAACTCGCGCGCCGCGTCAAAGGCCAATTTGGCACGTGGCAGGCGGTACGCAGTGCGGCGCGCGTCGAAAACGGCGTTTACATCATCGAGCGCGGCAGCGCGGCTGACGAGAAGGCAACCCAGGAGAACCTTCAGCCTGCCCGGGCCTAAATAGCCTTGGCCTTCAGCTACACGCTCTTTCTTGTTCTCTTACTCATATTCCCCGGCCTATGCTTCTGGGCCGGCTGGCGGCTTGGCGAACGAACCGACTTTCTGACCCCCTCGCCCGATGTTCCGAACTCGACTCTAACTCTCTTCATCGTGGTGGTTGGCACGTTGCTGGGACATCTTCTGGGCACCAGCCTGTACACCATCCAGGGCCTCTGGTGTCACACCGGGCTTTGTTTCCCGATCTCGTTTGATCCCAATATCTATCGCGCGTTGGTAAAGGGCGTTTCGGGTGCCGGCACGGCACCTGACGCCGCCTTCGAAATTTGGCTCTTCTCGATGCTCATGATCGGATTGAGCACAGGCGCCTTCGCCTATTGGATCTCACACTGGAAGTGGATCACCGATCGACTGGACCCGGTCGCCTTCGGCTGGCTGACCCCAGCCGTCCAGGCTGTGAAGCGCGGAGATTCCTTCGTCGTTGCTTATGTTCTCACCAGCACCAGCCACGAAGGCGCTTCAATCGCCTATGAAGGCACGGTGCAGCAGCTTGCCCTCGACGACGACCAATCCATAAAGCTTATCGTCCTCAACGATGTTGATCGCTTTCTCCTGAAAATCACGGCAACCGGGCTGAAGCGCCTCGATTCCGAGACCACGCCAATCCCCCAACTCCAAATTGCCGGCGACGAGATTGTGAACGTCGCGCTCGAGATCGTGCGTGCACCCCAGAAGGATGTCGCGGCCGTCGACAGCGCGAGCGACGAAGATATGGCCTCTTCTGCTACCCGCACCACTCATCAGGTCTGAGTTGACCCATATGCAGTCATTCCGGCCTGCTTGACCGGCTCCTAGTCTCGGACGTTCGTTAATATTACACGCTTGGAGCGCTACGCGGCCACATTGACGGCGCGGAGACGGCGAGAGGTGGGACGAAGCGGTCATTACGAACAGGTTTGCTAAACGGCAGTTTATGACAAAGGCTGACTTTCGCGCGCCAAACCAATGGAGATCCGCTTCCGGTCAGCATCAGCCTACCCGCTGTCGCCGGAATGCCTTATAGTCGAACATTCGGATGCAACTTCAGGCATCTCAAAAGCGGATGTTCGTTTGAATTAGCATGAATGTCGGATAGCAGCTTGGATCATTGAACTTCGCTTCCGACGCGATGCTACGATTGACGAACCAAATGAGCGATGAAAGAAGTCGCGTAGCGGCTCAAACAAGCAGTCTGCAACGAGCGAGGAACACGACTATGCGGCCATCTTGGATCGCGATGGCGGCCGTTAGCACAATCGGGTGGGCGCATTGCCCGGCTTCCGCGAAAACAGCAGCCGGTCAGGGTGTCACCACGCCTGTCTCTAGAGCTTCTGTGATCGTCCTTGGCCGTACCGTTGGCAGAGCGGATGTCGGTTTTGTGCTAGGCGCTGGCGGCTGGGGGATCGTGGTGACCGGGCCAGCAATCCCGCGGGTGACGCAGCCGCGCCCTGCCGAAGTCGCGCTGTACCGCGCCGGCACCGCACCGCGGACACTAACAGCCGCCTATTCGTCGGTAACGCCGGGGCCGGGCGGGGTCGAGGCGGTGGCCGAGATCGCAGACGCAGGCCAGCCGCTGTTCCGCTTTCACGACCGCTGGTCGATGCACGACGGGGTGGTGACAGCGCACCGGCGAGTTGAGGTGCTGGCCAGTCAGCCGGGCGGCTTTGCATCCGCGCTTTCCTGGACGATCGATCCCGCAGTACGTTGGGACGACATGAAAATCATGGCACCGGGCATCATCTATGGTGATTCTAGCCATGATGGCGAGCGCTCGCCGGGTGGCACCCTCGCCTACCAAGCGCATAGTATTCAGCTACGCGAGGATATCCTCCCCGCGCCGATGCTGGCGCTATCGTTCGCGCATGGCGGCTCGTTGGCGATGCTCGATCCCGCGCCCAAGGGCGATACTACCGAGGCCGATACGACACTGTCCGCGCCCGACCTGATCGACAGCCGTTTCCGCTTCGGCGCGCTGGCAGTGGAGCAAGTTAACGATACGACGGCAATCCGCTTCACCTATCCCGGGAACGTTAGCAGCTATGGGGATCGGCGCCACCCGAGTACCGCGCCGATCGCAGTCCACCGCTATCATCGGATCGTACGCGGTGCCGTCGACGATTATCAGGTCAGCTTCCGGATCGGCAACGAGAAGACCTTCCCAGAGATGACACGCAGCGCTTGGCGCTGGGCATGGACGACGCTTACTCCGGTAGTCCGCCCACTCGATGTCGACTTGGTACGGCGCGTACTGCTCGACCATCTGGTGGCGCAGGCAACGACAATTGACGGGCGCACCGCAATCCCGTTCGTGCTGTCGACCGTGGCCGTGCCCGAGCGGCAATGGAACTGGACCATGGCGGGCATGGGGTTCGTCAGCAAGAACCTCGAATGCGCCGACCAACTGCTGCGCGAAGGCGATCGCGACCACGGCACGCGCGGGCAGGCGATGCGTACAACCGGGCTCGCGATCATTGCGTCGATGATTCGGGCGCTGCCGACCGTGCCGCTGCCGGCGACGGGGTATGATCTAGTAACTGGCAAGCCCTACAATCACATTTGGCTCGCGCCGTGGCTCCGCAATGCGACGGAAGACATGCGCGTGCTGGTTGGTGCATATGCACGCGAGCGTGCGCTGGGCCGAGACCATCCCGAATGGCTGGCCTGGACACGACAATATGCCGATTGGCTACTCCAGCAGCAGCGGGCCGACGGATCGTGGCCGCGCCGCTGGTATCCGAGCAGCAACGTCGCGGCCGAACCAAGCGGCACCGCCAGCTATGCTCCAGTTCCCCTGCTGGTACTTTTGACGCAGACAACTGGCGACCAGCGCTACCTGCAAGCCGCGCTACGCGCAGGCGACTATGTCTGGAACTCGTTTGGATCACGCGGCCTGTTTATCGGCGGGGCAAGTGACAATCCTGATATTACTGACAAAGAAGCCGGCATGTTGAGCATGGAAGCGTTCCTCAGCCTCCATGACGTTACTAGCGATGCCCGCTGGCTGACACGAGCCAAGGCGGCCGGCGATTTCGCCGAAAGCTGGATCTGGATCTGGAACCTGCCGATGCCGGTCGACGCCGACGACACGCAGCTGCACTGGAAGAAGGGCGTTCCGACTACAGGCCTACAAGGAATTACCGCCCTGTCAGCTGGCGGAGCGGACGAATATCTCGACTGGGCGGTGCCGTCCTATGCTAAGCTCTACAAGCTGACCGGTGATACCCATTACTTGAATGTTGCGCGTATTCTCCTTAACGATACTAAGGCAATGGTCGCGTTGCCCGGTCACCAGTACGACATGCGCGGTCCGGGCTGGCAGCAGGAAAATTTTGGAATGGGACCCGGTGGCCATGGCCGCGGAGTCGGTGCTCACCGCTTCTGGCTGCCATGGGTCTCGGCCAATCATTTGCATGGCATCACCGGACTGGAGGAATATGACCCGACGTTGTTCCGGCAGATTACGACGCCTCCAGGCAGCTAAGAGCGTCGTTATCAACCGCGATTGCCGCGGTAGTCCTGCCGGTCCTCCGAAGGGTCGAGGACTAAGGGCTGATCAATTGCCTCGGGGCGAAATATTACCGACCCGAGCTTGCCTAAAAATTTCCCCGACTCATTGAGACTTTTTGCTCCTAAGCTGTGCGACAAATCCGCCACCTGCCGCCATAGCAGCGCGCAACCGGGACGATCCGCCAACCGTTAGCTGTTCGCGCGCGTAGGCGTCGGGCCGATCGGAATCACGCAGCAGGACCGCGGTGCAAGCGCTCTTGCCCACGAAGCTAAGCGGCACATCGATTGTTCCTGCCTCAGACCCATTGATCGCCGCGATGTACCAGTCCGATCCTGTGCGGCGCGCGAAGATCGCCCGCTTGCCCGGGGCGCTCCCCTCCTTTGTCCGCGAGCAGGCCTTGGGTTTGGTCACGGGCATGTCGAGCAGTGCGGTCACGGCCCGGTAATCCGACACTTCGCCGCCTGTCAGGACGAAGCCAAGAGGGCGTCCCTGACCGTCACAGCGGGCGTGGATTTTGCTCGTAAAGCCGCCGCGGCTTCGACCAAAGCCTTCCTTGCAGGTCCCCCTTTAGCGCCCGCTGCCTGAGAATGGCCACGGACGATAGTGCTGTCGATCATGTGCTGCCAATCATCGGTCAGCCCAAGATCGACCAGCGTGGCGAGCATCGCGTCCCACACACCCTGTTCGGCCCAACGCCGAAAACGGACATAGACCGAGTTCCACTTCCCGTAGCGCTCATGCATGTCACGCTAAGGGCAGCCGACGCGCAACACATGCAACATGCCGTTCAGGAACCGCCGGTTGTCGTGAGATGGACGCGCTTTGCGACCGCTCCGAAGGCAGCAGCACCCTGATGATGGACCATTCCGCGTCCGACACATCCCCTCGACCCAGCGCCGCCTCCAAAAGGCAGTCTTGAATCAGAGATCAAGCCGTTTGGGAATCCACTTTGTCAACACAACCTAACAGGCAGTTACCGCCCCAAGGGATAGGCCCGTTGACTACAACGGCAGTTGTTACCTAATGCGATGTTTTAATAGCAATGTCGCGTTACACCGCTTGATGTAGATAATGCCAAAATACCCTCTTTAACCAGTCTGCTGTTGTTTACTATGGAACCGGCCTGCGCTGACGTCTTGCCTAGGTCGATTATCGCCTATTATCTGGCGATCAGAAGCATAAACTACCCTGGCAAAGAGACATGACGAACGAGACTTCTCATATCGATTCCTCCTTCGGCGATGATCGGCACCCACAGCCTGATGCTCAAGGGCAAGCCGCCCTCCTCCTTATCGAAAGCCTGATCCACAGCCTGCTCGACAACGGCGCGCTGACCAAGCCGCAAGCGCTCGAGGCGATCGAAAGCGCCATGCAAGTGAAGGAAGAAAGCGCCGCTGAGGGGAAGGAGCCCACTAAGACCCTAAAAAAGTCGCTCAGCCTGCTCATCAACATGCAGAACAGTATCCAAGCTCATTCCGGTCGCTATGACGAGGAAGCCCAAGCTGGTCCGCAGCACAACCAGTAACCGGTAGCCGAGGGGCATGGATATGACACAACGGGCTATCGATCTGATAACTGCCCAGCTGGAGCGGCACGCCAATCTCGATGCTGGCGACCGTGAAGCGGTGGCGCAGATGCCGATCAAGACGCAAACGGTTCGTGCAGGAGCGTTCCTCATTAGAGAGGGTGAAGCCGTTTCAGACCATCTAGTGCTGCTTTCCGGATGTGCGCAGCGGAACAAGCTGGCCCGATCCGGCGGCCGCCAGATCGTCGCAATTCAGATCCCGGGTGAGGCGATCTCCTGCTCCAGTCTGTTCTTTGATCGAGCGGCTCACAGCACCCAGGCACTCACCTCTGTCGAGGTTGCCGGGATTCCACGCGACCGCTTTCGTGAACTTGTGCTCTGCCGTCCGGCGATAGTTCAAGCTATAATGAAGATGACGTCGATTGAGGCGTCGATCAGCAGCGAGTGGCTACTGAACATTGGACGACGACCGGCCAAAACCAGGGTTGCCCATCTGATATGTGAACTTGCGGCAAGGTTTGACCAGGCAGGTATGGCGAACGGCGTCGAGTACGATATTCCGCTTACGCAGGAGCAAATTGGCGATGCGCTTGGCCTCACCGCGGTTCATGTCAACCGCATGCTCAAGGAGCTTGATGAACAAACGCTGGTTATTCGCGATGGCCGACGGGTGATGCTTCCCAATCGGGCTAGGCTTGAACAGTTGGCTGATTACAACGGCAGCTATCTCTAAAGGGTTTTGCCCTTTATTAACCCACTGGAACAAGCCCTAACTGCCTACCGAGTGCTAACGTTAAACGCTAGGGTTCGGTTCGTTCTGGTTTTAGTCTTGTGATTTCAGCGCAGTGAAAATGGACGTTCTGTGTCACATAAACAATTAAGAGGCCTTTGAAATTCAGGAATTCCACAAAACTTCCGCGAAAGTCCTACATGGTACAGTCTTTAGATACCGTGATCAGATGGTGATCTCGCCCTCGTCACTACCGTCCCAATAGCGGATCACCTCTGCATCGATACGGATCATCATGACACCTGGTATGTCGATGCCGTCAGTAAAGTACCGGTCGAGATCCTTGGTCCAGTGAGCAGCGAACGTGGCCTTGTCTTCGATCAGCTCTGCGACGCCTTCGACAGTTACAAACAGCGGAGGACCACTGAGCATACCGACGGCACCGGTATAGCTAAGCGTGACGTGCGTATCGACGCGCAGGTCAGCAATCTTCCGGGAGTTTCCGTAGGCGAAGAAGTAGCCGTCGCCCTGATATTCGACATCACCGTTGTTGCTCATCGGGCGGGCTGTCAGTGTGCCATTGGGTGAACGAGTAGTCATCATTGTGAAATCCAACTCTGCCATCTTCTTTGACAGGTCGCGTAGGTTAAGGTTTGACACGGGAGCTGCTCCTTTGATTTGGGTCATAAGTTTTGCCCGAGCAGTTACAATGACCGTAGTGACCTGTCGGTCGCACTGCCTCGTGCCGCTGTCCGCTCGGTGATACCAATCCTGGTCCCCAATCGAGGCGGCCTGGATGGCGCCTCAAAGCCTTTCCAGCCGTGCCGAACATTTATGAAACCTTTTACACTACGAACGTAACGTTTCACTGTGCAATCATGAAGCCGGTTTAGACGGGAGCTACGTATGCCTGAAAACACTATCTGTCATTGCGAAACAGTTTCGCTTGTGGAACGATACGCCTTTTCTGTGACGCAATAGCTTGCCCAACCCTTCATGCCGGCCAGCACTCTTGAACGTCCGTGGCCAAACCGACGACGACGCGGGCGTAGGGGCTCGATCGCATTTGAGCGAAATATTAATCGCGGTCGCCGGGAAGAGCGAGCCAGCGATGGCAGAACTCTACCGGCTAACCAGAGCCAAGCTTTACGGTATCTGCTTTCATATTTGCAACGACCGGTGTTCGGCGGAAGACATTCTTCACGACGTTTACGAGCGGATATGGCAGCATGCTGGTTCGTGGAAACCCGGAATCGCTAGTCCAATCAGTTGGCTCGCAGCGATTGCTCGTAATCGATCAATCGATTGGCGCCGGAAGCATGCCAACATGGAGATGCCATTGGCCGAGGGCTGGGACGCGCCAGATGATCGGGATGGACCCGACGCACAAACATCTCGATCGTGGAATATTCAGTGGTGCAAGTCACGCCTTGCCGCATTGGATGACCACTGCCGCAATACGCTGAACGATATTTACCTTGAGGGAATGACCTTTCTGGAAATCAGCGTGCGCGATAACATTTCTGTCAGCACGGTAAAAAGTCGAGCGCAGCGAGGAATGCGTAAGCTACAAATTGAGTTTGCCACCAGCGATACGATCTGATGCCTCCGACAAGCGCCTACAATCATGACGGCACGACAGTTGCGCATCCCGTTGTCAGCCGAGAACGTATCTCCAGGGGCATGGAGATGACAAAATGCCTTACGTAACATTCGGACAAGAAATTCAGCAGCTTTTCTCGCTCCATAAAGACGGACGCATCAGCTCGGACGATTTTGAACAACGCAAACGATACCTGCTCAATCGTAGCAAATGCAGGCTATCCGTGCCGGTAACGCGCGCTTCCAGAGGCAATCTCGCATCCTGGATCGCCGGTTGGTTACGAATGTTTGCTTTTTGGCTAGGGTATCCGATGAGGCTTCGGTTTTCTTTTACTGACTAATACCAGAGGGAGCACCGCTTGGTTTTGACGGCGTTCTCATCGACGTTCAGAAACGACGCAGCATAGGGGCGGAGCGAGATCATGCTGTCGCCGGTCTACGCGCACTTGCGTTGCGCTGAGTTGAATAAAACTAGTTTATTTGATCGTACGGCGTAAAACTTTGGACAAGTTTTCCAACGAATAGGGCTCCCGCATCATCTGCCGCCAGATCTTGCGCACGCCGTAGACCGTGAAGTTCTCGGCGAACACGCGCGCGATCTCAGGCTCTAGGGGGCGTGGACGAATTGGTTGACGCTGGATCGGGCGGTTGATTCAAGGCTTTCTTTTGGAGGCGTGATTGAGCCGGGGCGATTTGAGCGAGGCGGAGTGGCGGGTCTTGAAGGATCTGCTGCCGATCGAACCCTCGATGCGTGGGCGCGGACGGCGTCCAACTGAGAATCGGGCGGTTCTCAACGGCATCCTGTGGCGGCTGCGCTGTGGTGCTCCCTGGCGCGACGTGCCGGACAAGTACGGCAAGTGGAACACGATCTATCGGCGGTTTCGGCGCTGGAGTGAGGCCGGAACATGGGAGGTCGTCTCGATCACCTTGGCCGAGATGATGGCAGACACCGGCCATTACAGCATCGACAGCACCATCATCCGCGCCCACGTCTCGGCAGCGGGGGTAAAAGGGGGGCTCATCGACAGGCTTTTGGCCGCTCGCGGGGCGGGTTCGGCTGTAAGGTTCACTGTATTGCCGATGCCGGCGGGCGACCGCTCGCCTTCCATCTGACCGGTGGGCAGGCCGCCGACTGCAACGCGTACGACACGCTGATCGCGCTGCCCGAGGCCGAGCCGGCCGCCCTGCTGGGCGACAAGGGATACGACTCCGACACCATCCGCGACGATCTGCGCGGGCGCGGGATCGACGCCGTCATCCCAGGTCGCTCAAACCGCAAGACGCCCATTATCCACGACCGCATCTTCTACAAGGAACGCAACCGCATCGAGCGATTGTTCGGCCATCTCAAGATCAACCGAGCCGTCGCTACCCGCTATGACCAACTCGCCCAGAGCTTCCTAAGCATGATCCAAATCGCAGCTACCCGTTACCTGCTCAAATTCGTCCACGCCGCCTAGGACCGCATCCTGCCGAGCCCGCGCAGACAGGCGTGTCGGATCCTGTCGCTGCGCGACGTGCTCGTAGTAGGTGGATGGGGCGATCGGCAGGACGCGGCAGATCGGCTCGACCCCATAGGCATCGCGGTGATCGTCAATAAACGCGATCATCGCCGGAACGGGCGGCCGACCTCCGCCTGCGCAAAATATGCGGACGCCTTGCGCAGAATCTCGTTGGCCTGCCGCAGCTCACGGACCTCGCGCTCGAGCGCCTTCACCTTGTCCGCAACCTCGGTCGGGACACCGGCACGCTTGCCGCTGTTGACCTCAGCCTTCTTCACCCACTCATGCAGCGTCTGCGGAACAAAGCCGATCTTCTCCGCGATCGACACCACCGCTGCCTATCGCGAGGGATGATCCCGCTCGTGGTCGAAAACCATCCGTACCGCGCGTTCGCGAACTTCCGGCGCAAACTTGTTCGTCGTCTTGCTCATACAGGCTCCACCTTCTCAGGAGTTGGGGCCTACGGCAAACCCGGCGCGGTTCAGTTTCGGCATGATGGGTGCAGGCTTGCGCTATCGTCGTCGCAGCGCGAGCGTCACGTTCGCATAATGCGTAACGCATAGGTGCCGCCGGTGCGAACCGGCGGCATTTTTTTATTTGCCATAGATTAGGCGCCCCTCTCGATCAGCAGGGTATTGCGCGTTGTTACCGCAGCAGTAGCACTCTACGGTTGCGCCAACCGGCTAGCGTTCCCCCGAATGACCTAGTCGGCCAGGGCTGCCGCGGATCCACGCTTGCGGCAGCCCGCTTCCAGAGCGGAACCGCCTTAAGAGCAAGTTTTTGGTCACGAACGGAACGGCGCGTGGTTTCCGTCGCAGCGACCTCGATGCCTGTCAGCCAAATTTACAGGCATGCCTGGAAATTAACGAATTTCGACGTAAATGCGTGAATGGCATGGCTTTTGCTGACATGGAAAACATATCAATTCGGAGTGTTTTCCATGCGTACCAAGTTCCTTTCCGCAGTCGCCGCTGTCGCAGTTGTCACAATCGCAAACGTTGCACCGGCCTCGGCCACTGTGTTCCCCGTTGGCACCACGACGCCGGGCGTTGGTTCGTTCCAGGCGGCAATGGGCCCGAACGGTTCGTACAACGGCGCAATCTCGCGCGTTGGCATCGGCGCTGGCACGTTCAGCGACACCTTCACCTTCACCCTGCCCGCCACCGGCCTCGGCAGCGGTTCGGTGATTAGCTCGACCGTCCTGATGAACGGCGTGACTTCGCTGACCTTTTCGAAGGTATCGTTTAACGGGATGGACCTCACCATTGGCGCACTGGGCAACCTGGTGTTCGCTGGTGGCGCAGATCTCCCGGTCGCAGCAGGCCAGCTGAACACCCTCATGGTTTCCGGCACGTCGCGGGGCGGCGCTTCGTATGGCGGCAACCTGACCTTCATCCCGTCGGCAGTTCCTGAAACCGCCACGTGGATGATGATGCTGGCCGGCTTCGGCATGATGGGCGCAGGCCTGCGCTACCGTCGTCGTAGCTCGACTGTCGCTTTCGCCTAATTCAGAACGCAGTAAATGCCGCCGGTGAAAACCGGCGGCATTCTTTTGTCTGTCACAGATCCGTCAGGTAGATCTTTATCAGCGCGTTGCCGTCCATCGTGCGCTGGATAGCCTCGTCCGAAGTCAGCTCCTCGGCCAGCTCGAGCGCATCGTCACGCGAGAAAAATAGCGAGTACAGCGACCGTTGAGCTTTGTCTGACGTCGCGTTGACCGCAGCCATTTCAATGCGGGGGCGAATGCTTGCGATTTCCAGCCACATAAGCTGCGACGGTGCGGCAACGCTTTCGTTGGTTCGCGGTGCACCAATTGGCTTGAAGCCCAACATGGCTTCGTAGAAGCGGCGATGCCGCGGATTGACCTCGATAAACAGGTCGGTGCAGCGATGGTGGTGGTATCCGTAGATGAAGACAATGTGAAACAGTGCCGCCAGCAAAGGCTTAGACGGCAAACTCGTCTCAAACGCCAAGCGGCTTAGTTCACAAATCTTGCGGCCGTCAGCGTTGCGAAACGCATCAAGCTCTTCAGAGAAGATTTTATCCGCCGCCAGTCCGACATCTGAGTCGACCACGAGCGTGACCGTCCCTAGCACCTCGGACTGCGCGGATGCAGTAAAGGTTGCACTGGCTCGGTGCGAGGGCAGAGCATGATGGCTGCCATATCCCCGCCAGGCGTAACGCTTGTTGATCAGCGAGCACGCATTGTCACGTCGATCACTTGTGTCAGCAAGCTCGATATCCACGGCCTGACTGAATACGCCCTGGACAAGTTTAGCGCGCTGTTCGTCTGGATGACGATGTCCAAACCCTGGTTTGGCCTGCCCCATTGCTGCGGCAGAGAAACGAGCTTCAGGTTGAATAAACACCACAAACCCCCGGAAAAGTGCAGCGCGTCGCTGATCACGGATTATGTCTGAGGTATGGGTCCATAAGAACGGGTTGATGGATTGCCTTACCAGACAATCCACCTTGCTCATTCATGGTTAACGAGCACCAGCACTTGAGACCCTGATGTCGGTCAAACGTGCTATTTGTAAGATTAACGCATTAAGATCGCGGAGAATTTGACCGACCGTCCTCAAAACGGACGACGTATGAAAAGCACGACTTAATGGAGCGTTGAAGCGCTTCGGCCAAGACTCTGATTACTGACAAGCGAGTCAGCAATAGTCAGATCACTGTAACATGCCCCATCCAACCAGGCCGTAAAGCGAACTTCGTCCGCCCGGGCTATCGCGTCTGCGATCACTGGTTCAGCGCTAGTGGCTGCAAACCCGGCCTCAAAGGTTTCGGCCAGTTCGTCGAGGTATCGATCACATAGCATAGTTCGGCAACGATACGGTTACGCGCTTGTTCCAGCCAGGGCCAAGTTTCCAGAAACATTGCACAAATATCACAGATATGCCCCAATCGGGCCTTGGCGATCGTCGGTACGAAGGCTTGCCACCATGCGTCCGCCGCATACGGCGAAAGTGGTGACCACGTTCGCCGCGCAGCGTTAGTCAGCTGAGGCGGGCTTTGCCGGCCGACCGCGCTTTGGCGCGTCTGCTGAGTTCTGCGGCTTTGCCGCAACTTTCTGCCCAGGCTTACGGCCAAGGCCAATCTTCTTAGCCATTTCGCGGCGCAATGCTGAGTAGGCAGGCGCCGTCATTGGATAGTCAGCCTTTAACCCGTAACGGGCACGATACTCGTTCGCTGTAAGACCATTGGTCGTAAGATGCCGCGTCAACGTTTTATATGGCTTGCCGTCAATCATAGAGATGATGACATCCGGGTTGGACAGGGACTTTCGCACCGTAACAGCACCGGTGTATTCAGTAGCGCCATCCTCCTCTGAACTTGTGACTGGCGCGTCGGTAAGGCCGTTAACCGCGGCGTACATCGACTTCAAGAATGTCGGAACATCCTCAGCCGCGACTCGCGTGTTGACATTGGAAAGCCACGCCATCGTCAATTCCGAGGCTAGTTCAACAGTGTTTGTAGTTTCATCCGACATACAATATTCCTTTTGGCCAGCAACCTAAGAGGGCGGTCATTAACTGGTTCTGAACGTGGTAGATGACATAAAGTTTAACAATTTGATGACATAGCACCCAGTGGTGTAAACCGCTTACAACTGCTTTGTAATGACTTCTTGCGCGGCGCCTACTGCACACGTTTGCAGATAGTTTTGCTCGTCCTGGTTCCAGTCGAGTTTTGGCTGGCGCGATGTGACGCACAGTGCGCCTATAAGAAAGCCTTTTCTGTCCCGCATTCCCGCCGCAGCGTAGAAGTCTATGTCACCGTCCTCAACGAGCGGAAAATCGGCGAACCGCGCGTCACTTTTCGCGCTTGGTACGATCAGTGTATCAATATCGTTATGGATCATGTGACCAACAAAGGATGTGGATCGGTTGAAGACGCCCGAACGCGCCCAGTCCTGCGCGATAACGAACACGTTATAATGGCTCACGGCGCAGATTATTGCGGTTTCGACCCGGCAGTGAATGCGTACGCGTCGCGCCAGATCCATCAGCGCCGGATTGCCAACCGCGCTTAAAATGCCTGATGCCTCCGTCGCCTTTTGACGCTCGGCCTCGTTGGCGGGCATGCCCGCCGAATTGTAGGAGGTGATGTTCATTGTTGGAGCTTGTTCACACTAAGTTGGGCAATTCGCTTCTATGAGAAACTTTGCCGCCGGCTGAATATCCGCACAAAGTATGACCTGTCCTAAAAACGTACGGCTGTTCAGCGTTGCTTTCAGATATTTTAGATAGAACTCGAACGCGGCGAATGTGACACATGGGCGACGAAAAGCGGGGATTATGGCAACTGGCGAACGGATCGATAAAACAGGAACACTAATCCAAGCCGGAGAGATAATGTTTCTGCGGCGTGACCATGGGGGGCGTTACCAGCTCGAGCTGCACCGTTTGCCCGTCAATCTCGGTCAAAAGCGGGTACGTTTGGTTGGTACGTTGGTTGGCCCGATGCTGGTACATGTCGAGGGGGTAGCGCCAGCCTGAATAACAGTAATTCGGCTTTCAACAGTTGGCCGCAAATCTGATTCAGCTCGACTCATACCGATTGTCAGGATCATGCTGCTGGCGATCATACCGCCATGGGACACATCATCACGCATGCTTGCGGCCACGGCCAGATCCACCACCTCGCTGGCTATGCCCGGCAACAAGCACAGAAGGCGAAGTGGTTGGAAACCACGCGTTGCCGGGAGTGCTTTATTGCTGACAAACAAGCTGTTCAGGCAGAAGCAGCCGCCCGCGATATTGCAGCTGTAGCCCATCTTGCGATGCCGGCGCTCAGCGGCAGCGATCGCCAGATTGCCTGGGCGACATCCCTGCGAGCAGCTCGCCTTATAGCTATGACAACGCACGAGGATGGTGATAACGCCATTAGTTCATTGGTCAGCCACCTGACTGACGCAAAGTGGTGGATTGACGGCCGCGGTCTAACCGACGTCGAATGGCTTGATCAGGCCGAACAAGTCGTTGCCGCGGGCGTTCCGGCCTTACGCGGAGACCAGGCGGTGTGCGCCCTATCAGCAACGGCAATGACTCATGAGGCGTCCCCTAGGGCTCAGGTAGCCATGCAATGACGCAAAAAGGTTTCGCCCGTGCCCATCGCTCAACGTCGACCGTGACAATTTACAGACAGTTCTGACATGTTCGACAAGACGTCACGTGTGAACGCTGTTCAAACGTCTGATTTTCGATCATCTCGTTAACCATAGGGTTAACCGGTTGATAATCAGGAGATACGCAGATGGCAAAAAAGTGGGCGTTCGCAGTTGGTATCCTGGGTATCCTCGCAGCCGACCCTGCCTCTGCCGGTCGAACCACGGAACATTATACGTCGCTGACGGTGTTCGGCGACAGCCTGGTAGACGCAGGAAACCTGTTTATTGCGAACGGCGGTACCCGTCCTGATCCGTCTCTTGGGTACTTCGAGCACCGCTTTACCAACGGCTATGACTACCCCGATCTGCTGTCGATCAATCTGTTTGGAAAGCCGACCACCCCGTCTCTAAAAGGTGGTAGCAATTATGCATTTGGAGGCGCTCGGATCGTCGATACCGGCGACAGCATCCCTGACCTGCAAGCCCAGATCAATGCCTTCAAGCTGTCCCCACGCGGCATCGACGCAAACGGTCTGTATGTCCTGAACTTTGGCGGCAACGACGTTTTTGGCGCGAAAGGCGTGTTTGGCCTGGTAGGCGCGATCGGGTCATACCCTGATATCAGCAGCTATCTGCAGGCGGCTGCCCAGCAATACGTAGGCGGAATCCAGGAGCTCAACAACCTCGGCGCTCAAAACATCCTGTTCACCGATTTCCCTATGGCGGGCGATCCGCTGACGATCGAAGCTAATGGCTACCTCGCCACGGCACTCAAAGGCCTGACGCTAAGCGCGGGCACGGATCTGTTCCAATACAGTCTCAACGATCTTAATCAGCGCGCCCTCACCAATCCCGCTTCACTCGATCTTCCTCCGCTGCGCTTCGACACCAACTGTGTTGCAGCGGGCGCGCAATCGACCGGGTGCGCAGGCTTCTTCTCGTTTGACGGAGTACATGTCACAGCAGCGGTGCAAGCCGCCGGTTACAAGGACATGGACCGTAAATTTGGGCTGACGATGGCGCAGGCGGTACCAGAGCCGCAAAGCTGGGTGATTATGCTTACAGGCTTTGGGGTCATCGGCGCGGCACTGCGTTACCGACCGAAAAAGGCGCTACGTCCAATCGCTAGCTAGAGGCATGGTTATGCCGATCGGCCAACGTCCGATCGGCACCCATGTTGCGCATGTCGCTGATCGATTATAAGTCGGCAGAGTTGTTTAGCCGCTTGGCGTGCCGTGAAGTCACGGTCGCAACGATAACATGGAACAACTCATTGTGAGCCTCGTCTTCGACGTTCACGCGCCAGTGACCGTCGTTTGCAAATCCAGGATGCTTGATCAAGTATTCACCCAAGTACTTCACTGCCTTGTTCCGCGCTTCTGAGAGCGAGCTACATTCCATTCTCTCATAAACCTTGTCCCTTCCGGCAAGACTAAAGATATATAAACCCATTTATTCCATTTCTATATAGAACATATACCTAGCTCATTATAAACTGGAATTTAGAGTAATGATTCTATCTTCTACGTCAAGGCACACTGGGTTAATATAGATTAGTAACGAAACGGTCTTTGTTTGGTTTGCTCGCTATGTTTTCGCCTTCTATAACGAGCTTTGCACGTTAGACTCACTTCCTGAGTTTCAAGGTTATTTCCCTCGCCAGGTTCCAAACGATGGTGTTTCAGACGTACGCTATAGTGCCAGATCTTCGTTCATTATCCGGACGACATCATCCTGCTGCATGTTCGGATGGTCCATCTTATCTGTCGTAGCCGAGTCATCGGTTGGCACTAGTACAGCAAGACTTGCGCGGTTGAGCGCTGTTACGCGTTTTACCTGGGCGATGCTGCAACCCGCTAGGGTCAGGACCCATTGATGTGAGAGACGCGATCTGATTCAGGCTCTGCAAGGAGACTGGCGATGAGCGACCTGTATTGGCTGACGGACGAGCAGATGGCGCGGCTGGAGCCGTACTTTCCCAAGAGCCACGGCAAGCCCCGGGTTGATGATCGGCGGGTGTTGAGCGGCATCGTCTTCGTAAACCGCAACGGGATGCGCTGGTGCGATGCGC
>Ga0265797_10005633_pt1 | contig 18167 bp, 15 predicted proteins | sample P2T30metagenome_FD_192433 | JGI IMG/M metagenome (GOLD analysis project Ga0265797, IMG submission 192433) | Plant litter microbial communities from East Loma Ridge, Irvine, California - P2 T30 | ecosystem: Environmental > Terrestrial > Plant litter > Unclassified | place: USA: California... | reverse complement strand
ACTCAGCGTTGCTAGCATAGCAAGACACTTGTGGCCGCATGCAGCATCCTTCTTGACATTCCAGTGTCCCTCGGCGATGCGCTGGGATGCACGCAGCGAGAAACTCGTCTTCAAAACTTGCGGGGTCGCTTTTGCGATCTCGGCCAAAGCAGCCTTGACGTCTTCGTGCGGGAGGGTCAGGCGGACGATGTTCTTGCGGGCGACGGCATCGGCGCGACGAAGGGATCGAAGGTGGTTGCAGCGGGCCTCTCGCGACATTTTCTAAACCCAAGGTATTAGTCTTCCGCTGTAGCACCATCATTGTAATCAATGTGTCATCGAACAAGTCCTAGTAGACAAAACATACTCTAAGAGCCTTCGGAAGACTGTCGACATCCGCAACGCGCTCGAAAGACAACGGCCCCGTCTCGAAAAGCCGCTTGCCGTTGATGTCGCAGGGGAACACGGTGGTAAGGTCACAGCCCGCGAAAGCGGCTTTGACGTGCTCGAGGAGGTCGTCGCGGGTCATCGAGGGCGTTATCATGAAGTTGTCCACGGTGACTTTGTACTCCGGTCAGTACAGCTGGATGATGCGGGTAGACATGGTTGCTGTCTTGTCGCGAGGTGTCCAAAATTGAGTGCAACAACAATAGAAGACCCGTGTGTTTTGGAGAAATTTTTTAGCATGGTTGACCACGTGAAAGCTATGACTGTTGGGAGTGAAGGGGAGACGGCAATTGCGCCCTCACTTTCACCGAAGAAGAGCGACAAGACAGAGGAGCACGCGGCAGAGCAAAATGACTCCTTGAACAAGTTTGAAAAGCTTTACAGGCGCAGTATTCGTACAAGTAATGAGTATTGAAGCATACCTTTGCAGGCGTGGCACTGATGCAGTTTTGTTCACAACAGTGCATAGACGTGCGTAGGTTGGAGCGCGCGAGTGAGTGAAAGTCCTGCACTTGCAAACGCACTTAGACTTAGCTCTTAAAGAAACACCACTTTAATCTCACTGTATATAGCTTGTATAGTTTTCAACACTCCCAAAAGGAAATCCTGAGCGTTCGTGTCAGGATACGAGGCATGCTCCGCTTTGGTCAAGTGGCTAATTCCAGTTTCCCTGATGTTCTCGTTTCATCGGGATCTCCTTGCTTTTTTTGGCCGAGTTTGGACGTTCGCGCCTTTGTGTGGGCGTTGGGAGTTTTGTGAGTTCTTCTTTGATAATCAGGTGTTCCGGTGTAGTGCGGGCTGAGTGTTCGCGAGTAGATAGGACAAGTAAAGCAAGGATCTGGAAATGTACTAGCTGTTATGATTTCGTATCGAGAGGTAATCATTGTACACAGTGTAGGAAGGTTGCTTTGTATCTTGTAACGTGGTATTACATCGCTCGTGATAAACATAGTTTCTATATTTCAGACGAGAACGTGAAGCCCAAGGGTTCCAGAATCTTATCCTGAACAACCTTGTTCGCGACCTCGCCGCCGCGCTCAAGCGCAACAGCGCCAACGATGGCGTACAGCGAGGTCATGATAACGGACTCGATACCCGAACTCTTCAGATCATCCGCCTGTAAAATGTTAGCATTTCAACCACTCTCAGTCAGGATATATTTCAACATACCCTCCTCGGCTTCCACCGCGTGACCTTATCGAGCGCATATCTCTGCGCTATTTGCGCCAACCGTTCCTTACTCAGAACCATCGCTTCCGCCTCGTCACTCAAGCCCTGCAGCCCATTCAAGGCGGGGTGCAGGAAGGGTTGCCGTCCGAACTCGTCGATCTGGGGTTTGTTGTTTTGCGGTGAATTTATGAGCGCCTGTGATGTTTGCAGCTCGATTATGCGTCGTCCTGAGCACTCAGTCAGCGTGGACACACTGCAACGACTTCCAACATACCAATATATGCCAGCCTGTCATTGAACCCTCTCCGTCCGTGGTCAAAGCTCTTGTGTGTAACTGCCAACCACTTCACCTCCTCGCTCAGTACTTTGTCTCCTCCAGGCCCAAGCATCCGTGTGTACGCATCATCCAACCGCCGCGGGTCCTCATTGACCTGGAACACGCCACCCTTCGCTGGCGGCCGTATCCGGTATGGCGCTTGCATGCGTGGTGGTGTTTGCTGCCATCGTGGCCTGTCTTCGGCCTCGGTGTCCAATGCGTCGCGCGATGGCGTGGTGGTCGAGAATGTGCATGCGGAGGTCCGCACGATGGCGGTTCGTGATGGCGCTGGCCGGAGCGGTGATGACGCAGTCGAGAAGAGGCATCGCAGGGGCCGTCTCGAAGCCATTGTAGCTAGAACAGACCGAGGCGATATCGGATTGACGTGGGGTTGGAGTCAGTGCAATTGGTGCTTGTTGTTTTGGTGGGAAGTTGATGCTCGAAAAGTTGCGGCTCCACGATCGCGCCTTCCTGTAAACGGCTAGCGTGGACGCGCTCCAGATGTCTCTCATGTCCATCTTCGAGCACATGCACGCGTCTTACCATCTTTTTGCTCCTCACTTGTGCCGACATGGCATCGTCGAAGCCTTTGAAGGACCTTCTCGCCGAACAACTGCCCAAAGGTGTGCCTTTCACCTTCTACCACTACTCGACTCCTCCCACCAAGTCCTCCGCCCTCTTCTCCGCGCCGCCCAATGCGAAGTCGGAACGAACATACTGCGAGTCGCATTTACTTGCCGCCTCGATTTCAGCAAAGGATGGAGGAGCATCAGTACTGCCCGAGGAATTGCTCATCCTAGCCATTGAAGTCCTGATCTACACCACGCGCAATCTCACCACCATCTTCGTTTCCAAAGCCGACTCCACGGGCTGTCTATCGGAGCTGCAATTACCTCGGTCGCAATCAGGATCGCCGCTGAAGGTCATATGTGGAACCTTCGTATCTTGGCTAGCCAAAGAGAGACAACGGGAGGGCAAGAAGGTGGTCATATCACTATTCGCTAGGGCGCAGGACCAGTATCTGTTCCCAGCCAGCATCGACAATAAGAAGAAGCACGTGCTGGATGATCGAGGGTTGGTCAAGTGGTGGTGCAAGGTGTTGGACCCAATCATCTGGCAGTACAAGGCTGAGGAGGAGCGCAAGACGTTTGCTGAGAGACTCACGGCTGAGGCGGGAGATGGCAGCACTCGTACTACACCAGAGGCCACGGCCAAAGGATTTCTTGTCATACCTGGGTTCGAGCTATACGACACACTACGATACACACCACCAAACGCACCGAACAAGGCTCGACGATGGGCCCCAACCCACCCTCTGCTCGAAATATCACCAAACCCTGCCGCCCCTCCACGCTGTCTTGTACCACACTTCCCAGATGATCCCAAATCGCGATTTCTGGACGAGCTAGACGAAGAGCTACCCGATCGAGGGACTGACGCCATGGTGGCTGACGGTGGCACACCCTCAAGAAGCAATGGCATATGGAAGAGCGTCAAGACTCTGGATCAGTTCTGGGAGTTCATGGCATTCAGGCAGGAGTGCTCGTCTGGGCGGATAGTAGGTTTCATATGGGTCGTTATAAGCCCCGCACAACCTTCAATACCTGAAGAGGACGAGGAGCCCTCACAGCAGTCCGCCGCGCAAACGGAATCGCAGGATAGCGTGTCGAGTCCTCGAAGACGTCGGCCAGCCAAGCGGAAGACCAAGTCGAAAACGGAATATGGGCCTATACCGCTCAGGCTGCCGCGGATCAAGCAGACTTCCTCTGATCTATCGACTACGTCGAATCACTCCAGCCATACCTCGACTGGGAAAAGCGTGCCGGAGTCGACGCCCTACTATACATGGCCAGCAAGCTCCAGGGGCACCATATGCTTATCCACGAAGGACTATAACCGTGCGCACGAGATCTTAATACAGCAGAACTTTGCGTCACCTGCTTCGACTGTTCAAGCGACTCGGCGATGGCGTCAGGAGGTGGCTGTCTTGGGCGGTGTGGACGCGTCATGGGGATGGACCGTGATAGGAGAACTTGAGGCAACGCCCCTGACTGCCCCTGACACCGCCAACGGCGCAACACCTATAACGACAGTCATAGGTGTTCGCAAGAAGCGCAAGCCAGAGGTCGCTTCAAACGGCCCCGACGCTGTCCAAAACCTCGATTTAGATCTCGTGCGCAAGAAGCCCAGGACCGAGCCCGCGCCTGCTGCTGAGGCGGGCACCAATACGCTGAAGGCTGGCTTGGTGCGGAAGAAGCCCAAGGCCTGATACTTTTAGGCTTGAGTATGGTCAGGCTCTATTTTGGGATTTTGATTTTGGTATTTGGGGTGAAAATGCAAATTAGCGATGCATTTGGGATCTGCATTGTGGCATGAATTGCTTTGGGTGGTCTTCCTTGGATACATATGGAGCGTTTGGATACTGCACTGGGACTGAGGAGATTCTGGCAATTGCCATCGATGAGGGATCTATCTACAATAATCATGCATTTTTAGTACACCTGGACACAACTCATATACACAAGAACACAAGCTGTCCACAAATAACCAGGAAAATTACAGCAAATTCATTTTCGAACGAACATAGTTGCGTTGTTACTTCGTACGAAGTACTCAATGACTAGCAGAACTACACTAGCGACCCCCACGTCCCAGCCCCACGCCACCTCTCGTCACCCAAACTCCGCACACCTCCGCGCTCCCAAAAACAACCCGTCCATCTCAACTTCAACGCCTTGGCATAGATTCACGCGCATGCGCGCGTTCGCCCACAGCACCGAGACGAATGATGTCTCTATGCTGCGCACTATCGTAGCGGCCGGTTGCTTGGTCTGGTTCGTTGTGGTTTGGTGCGTGTGTGGGATTGGGTTTACGCAGCTGTAAGTGTTTGCTTTCCATGCTTGTGAGATTGACGTTGACAATGCTGACGCTCGCAGCTTCCGATACAACTGGAAACGACCACAGCCGGCCACATGTGTCACAAAGTTAAACGACGAAGACGTTCCTCATGTTACCGTCATTCGCCCAGTCAAGGGCCTCGAACCGCGCTTGTATGAATGTCTCGCGGCCAGTCTTCGCCAAACATATCCCAAGAGCAAGATCGATACCGTGTTTTGCGTTTCTTCGCGATCTGACCCCGCGTTTCCGATCCTCGAGCGCTTGTGTCGAGACTTCAAAGATGTTAATGTGCGCATATTGGTAGAAGAGGAGGATCCGATGCTGCTAAAAGACAAGAATGCACTGGGACCGAATCCGAAGATCAGGAACATGAGTCGCGCGTATAGAGAGGCGAAGGGCGATATCATGTGGATACTCGACTGCAATGTCTGGGCTGGCAAGGGCGTGTGTGGAAGGCTCGTCGATTTGTTATGCGGCTACCCAAACTCCAAGGACAGTAAGACGAAAAAGTACAAATTCGTGCACCAAACACCTGTAGCCGTCGACATGGACGCCCAAGGCATGACCATCGAAGAACGTAAATCCCTCCTCGGCGGCCGCCAATCAGACGACACCACCGCCACAAACATCGCAGCAAGCACCTCCTCCGACCCACGCAACCATTCTACCAGCCTCATCAAGAAAATCCTCCAACGCGGCGGCGGCCGCCTCGACGAAGCCTTCCTCTCCTCCGCACACGCAAAGTTCTACAACGCCATCAACACCGTCGCTATCGCGCCCTGCATCATCGGCAAAAGCACAATGTTCCGTCGCTCGCAGCTCAACTACATCACGTCTTCGAACCCAGCGCGTAACCCCGGCATTGACTTCTTTTCCGACAACATTTGCGAGGACCATCTCATTGGCGACGCGCTGTGGAAACAACCCCAGGCATTTGAGAAGAAGGATTACAAGCCCGCGCCCGGTGAAGTAAACGTCTCGTGGGGTAAGCACGCAATGCTCTTTGGAGACTTCTGTTTCCAACCAATTAGTCACACCCCTGTACTGGCATACATGGACCGTCGCATTCGCTGGCTGCGCGTACGCAAGTTCACAGTCACGTTAGCCACGTTCGTGGAGCCAGGTACAGAGAGCATATTGTGCAGTTTATACGGCGCATACGCGCTCACGACGCTGCCCTTCTTCGCGAGCGTCGGTATATCACCCACATGGACCGCCTTCGCACTCATCTGGCTCATCAACATGACTATCTGGTGCATCGTCGATTACATCCAGTACCTGCTGCTTCACTCCGCCAAGACGGTCGAAATCGACGCTGATACACCTGACTTCGTGCTGCCGCAGCGCTCAGCTAAAGCGTACCACGCGTCTGAATCTAGTCAGCCGCTTCTGGGCGACAAGACGACAAAGGAACCTAGTTTACTCGACGGCGCGCGTAGGTCGCCCAAAGAATTCCTATGCGCGTGGCTTGGGCGCGAGGTTTCGGCGCTGCCTATATGGATAATAGCCTTTTGGGGCGGCGTCACGGTTGAGTGGCGCGGTCGCAAGTTCTGGGTGGGGCTGGATATGAAGGTCCATGAGATGATACCTGAAGCGAAGACCTCAAAGTGAGCTATGTAGGAAGATGGAAATAGAGCTTGCCTGGAAGATACCAAGCCCTTCGAAAATATACATGCCATTGAAAATTCTAAGATCTGGAAGTCTCGTGTCCTTGACACAAAGAATGATACACGAATCACACTGCCTTTCGCACGACCCGAGCAGGTGAGTATATCTCCCTGACCCGAGAGAGACAACATCAACCTTGTAGCCCTTTCACTGGCGTGTATTCACCTAGCCTCGAGAGTCCAAGAACAACCCGCCCAAGATCGAAGTGTTGGATTTCACTTCTCTCACTCTATTTCGTTCTTTTGCTCGCTAATGCTGAACCACACGTCGAACGATGGATAGGGTGGAGTGGAGGGTGTGGGAAGTTGCTTTGAGTGGGTAGAGGGGCGGAAGTGAGAAGGGATGGGGTTGAGTGCGTAGAAAACGACTGAAATCAAGCGAAAACTGATAAGTTTGAGAAACAAAGGCGCAAAAAAGTAGTAAATTCGTCGGTCGCACTTCCATTCGCATTTCGCATCTCGCAGGCTGAGCTGACTGTATCACTATCCAAACCACTCACTCCACAGACGAATCAAATACCCACATCCCTTATCCCACCACCACCACAAATAACCCGTGCCGAAAAGGGAAAGTTACCCAATCTGCTCCTCACGCACAACTTTTTCAGCCGCACGCTACTACATATGCAGCATCGTGGTAAGGCTGGAACTTGTCGTTGAGTAAACACTATAAACCCAAACCTAGCCTTATCCTCCCCCACCCCCCTAACGAATCCAATCCAATTCAATCCAGTCTCTTCTTTTCTTTTCCTCCTTGACGATTACGCTCTCTTCTCCCCACACAAACTACATACCAGCCATGCTCGATCCCCTCGTACGCTCCTCTTACGAGACCCTTATTACCGCTACTCTCACGATATTCACGCTTGCGCTTGTACTGGGCGTGAACTCTTTTTGGGAAGATATACGGAATGGGTGTGAGGTGGTGGGGGTGTGTTGAGAAGGTGAGTTCGATGGGATGTGAGGCGAGACCTGGTGGATGGGGCTTGGCTAATGGTTTTTTAGCGAGGAAGAAGGGGTGCTTGAGTGGTTGTTCGATGTGTGCAGTGTTACGAGCAGAAGCCGCGCGGGGGCTTTTATTCGGTGTGGTCCGAGCTGTTTTTCCTCGCGTGGTCCTGATTTGAATTCTCTGGGAAGGGCGAGAGGGTGGTGAGGGAAGTGTGTTCAGGGCATCGAGAGAGCGGAGAACTGAAATGTAATGCAATGTTTGACTGGGTCGAGGGGCGAAGAGTAATTTCGAGCTGTTCAGGCTCGTCTTACCTCGACTACACCGAATGACAGTGCCATATGACAGCCCTGTTGATGGAGCACACTGCGGATCCCGATTTGCCTTTTGATGCTGGTATGCGATCTGATTTCGAAGCTGTAACTCTCACATCGTGATTGTCGAATGCCATGGATGTTATTCTACCGCTGCACACGATGTTCATCATAGTCCGAGTTGAAAACAATTTGTACTCATGAATGGTTTGCACAGAGTTATCTCACATGCGCCAAAAGGTAGTGGGATGAAAGAAACATGCGAGTCTTTAGTCGCAAGCACGTACCAACCCGGTCAATCATACTTGGTCCAGCCCGAGAGTACGCCAATCGGTGCGTGTAAGCAAAAGCAGCCAGATGCCTCAATGTACAAATACAAACGATCACGATACTGCATCTTTGCGTACCTTACACGACGCGAACAGCCGTGGTGGAACTGGCTGAAAATATCGATGTACAGCGCTGGTTCTTGCAAAGCGATGCCGTGTGGTCAATACAAAGAATGGTCGTAGAAACCATAGCAGTAGAAATAGGCCAACCTGAGATACTTACCCTTTCTTCTGCTCCACGAGAACAGAGCACATGTTATCTCAGCCGGAATCTCTTGCGCAAGGATTTGGTATGATGATGTCGTGTATAGCAATTTGGTACTGTCCAAAACCCGTCGCGTCAGCTGTATGATCATGCTTGTTCGCGGTAGGGGATTAGCTTACTTTTTGGCTACATGGCCCATTTCCTCCACACTCAACTTCTCGAAGCTGCAAGTGCTTCTCGCAAGTCCATCGTATGCAAGCGCTTTGGCAAGCGATATACTTGTTCTCTTCTCGTTGTTCTCATTCTACGCATCATGGTCGCGTGCTCTGCTTACGCCAGAAGGTCAGCGACGTTCATGGGCATCTCGTCGATCTGGGTAGAGTAGTAGACTGTATGTTGTTAGTGGCTGGCTGAATAAGAGCAAAGAAGTACATACGCTCAATGTCCCGGAGAATGCGCACATCGTCCTGTGTCACGAAGTTGATCGCCACGCCCTTGCGTCCAAAGCGACCACTTCGGCCGATCCTGTGGATGTAGTTCTCACGGTTGGAAGGCAGATCGTAGTTGATGACCAGCGACACCTGCTGCACATCGATACCGCGCGCCCAGACGTCGGTCGAAATCAACACACGCGAGTTGGCCTGGCGGAAGTCCTGCATAATGCTGTCGCGCTCCCTTTGCGGCATATCTCCGTGCATCGCCGAGACCGTGAAGTTGGCCTCGCGCATCTTGTCGGTCAACCAGTCCACCTTGCGGCGCGTGTTGCAGAAGATGACGGCTTGTGTGATTGTGAGCGTGTCGTAGAGATCGCACAAGGTGTCGAATTTCCACTCCTCCTTCTCAATAGCGATGAAGTACTGCTTGAGACCCTCGAGCGTCAACTCGTCACGCTTGACGAGGATTCGCACGGGATCGGTCATGAACTTGGTCGTCATCTCAAGCACATCGTATGGGAGGGTCGCTGAGACGACGACGACCTGAGTCGCGGGTGGGAGGTAGCGGTACACATCGTAGATCTGCTCGCGGAAACCACGGTTGAGCAGCTCATCAGCCTCGTCGAGAACGAGCATCTTGATATTGCGCGTGCGGAGGTTGCGGCGGCGGATCATGTCGGCGACGCGCCCTGGAGTTCCTGAGACCACGTGCTGGCCATAGTCGAGCTTGCGGATGTCTTCGCCCACGTTTGTGCCTCCAATGCAGGCGTGGCATTGCACGTTCATGTAGTCACCGAGACCCATGATGACTGACTGGATCTGGGTCGCCAATTCACGGGTGGGTGACAGAACGAGAGCTACAGATATTTAGTATCATATAAAGTTAGATATATAGCACAGCTTACCCTGTGTCTCGCGCACTGCTGTATCGATAACCTGGAGGATGGAGATGGAGAAAGTCGCAGTCTTTCCCGTTCCAGACTGTGCCTGCGCAATCGTGTCGCGACCTTTGCAGACCTGAACAATCGCACGCGACTGGACAGCAGAGGGCGATTCGTAGCCATATGCGTAGATGCCTCGTAGCAGGTTCTCCTTCAGGTGCATGGCCTCGAAGGTCGGCGCCACGCTGACTTCCTTGGAGGTGGAGAACTCCATCTTTTCCTCCGCATTTCGATCGATTCCGTCCGCCATGTTGACTGTGAGTAGCGATTGTCTCGGGTGTGGTTATGGTGAGTGTTTTGGTGTCGCGCAAGAAAGCTTGGAAGCTGCGACGGAGCGCGGCGAAACTAAGTACCCACTAGCGCGATTGTGGGTATGGATTTGTCGCCGCGGCAGTGAGAGCTTTCCACGACAACATCGACGCCGCCAAAGGTTTGCACTCAAGTAGCCAGTGTATGTCAATCGCGAAACTCATAACTCTCACAGGCGACCGCAAATATGCTTTTGGAAGAACAGCGCCAGATCCACGAGGACTTGGAGCGCCTCGAGGATGCCTGCGCCGAACTCCTTCTCGACGACCCTCCTATGGTCAGTACTTATGTACTTTGTAACGTCTTTCGCGTGCTGATAATACAATAGATTCGCGACCGTCTCGCACGTGATCACGACATATCGCGCTTTCTCAAGCAAATAGAGAGCCAGTCGAGCCGGCTACTCACAATCTACCAAGATGTCGACAGTACCAAGGAGGAAGAGGTCCGAAACCTCACCCTGGGCGACCCCATGGAATCCTTCATGAAGGAGATCTCCACCATCAAAGACTTCCACCGCCGCTACCCGAACGAGCCCGTCGAGAACCTGGAGAAGGCCTACAAGAAGCGCTCACCCGAAGAGCGCATGCAATCGGTGGCCGCCATCGACTCCATGTTCACTGGTGAGGAGGGCTACGGTCGGTTCTTTGACCTGACCACGCTGCACGAGCAGTATTTGAACTTACCCGTTCATCAGCATGCGCGCCGCCTCACCTACCTGCAATACCTCGACCTCTTCGACGCCTTCTCACCACCCCAGAACAATATCCGCCGTGACCAGAAGAAGTCCGAGTTATACTTCTCCTACCTCAAAGCACTGCAGGGCTACCTCGAGAGCTTCATGCGGAGAACAAAGCCTCTGGAGAACCTGGAGAAGCTCTTCGCTAGCTTTGACAAGGAGTTTGAGGAACTGTGGGCAAAGGAAGAGGTGCCAGGTTGGGAGAAGGAGGTCGCAAATTCCGCATCTGCCGATGGTGGTGCTCAAGGGGAGGGCATTTGGTGCTCAGCTTGCCAGAAAGGCTTTTCCAAGGAGACCGTGTACGAAGCCCACCTGACGGGCAAAAAGCACAAGAAGGCTATGCGAGAGAGCAGCAACACGCCAGCTACCAACGGAGCCGCCACCAACGGCGCATCACACGATATTCAGCGCTTCAAGGAACGCGCAGTCGCCGAGCGAGAGTTTCGGATCAAGAAGCTTGCTGCGGCAATGCAGACCGAGCGGGGAGACACCAAAGTCAACGTCGAGCGAAAACAAGGCATGACCGAGCGCGAACGCCAACAAGAACTCGAAGCCATGTTCACTGAGCTGTCGGAGGGTGGAGCAAAAGAGGACGAATCCGACTCGGAAGGCGAAGACAAGATCTACAACCCTTTGAAACTTCCTCTGGCCTGGGATGGCAAGCCAATCCCGTTCTGGCTGTACAAGCTCCACGGTCTGGGCGTCGAGTTTCCATGCGAGATTTGTGGAAACTTCGTCTACATGGGCAGACGCGCATTCGACAAGCACTTCAACGAGGCCCGCCACATCCACGGCCTCAAGTGCCTCGGCATCACCAATACATCGCTCTTCCGCGAGATCACGAGCATACAGGAGGCGGAGACTTTGTGGAGGAAGATAATGAAGGACAAGAAGAAAGAGAAGACGCAGGCGGAGAACGTGGTCGAGATGGAGGATACTGAGGGCAACGTCATGCCTGAGAAGGTCTACAGGGACTTGGCAGCTGCAGGCATGCTCTGAACCAGCACGCTCATCACTCGTCAATCTGTCGCGCTCCGTACGACATTGACTCAGATTCGACGGGATGTGCCGCTTGGCTTCGCTGCGTCCTCTCGAGGACGGACATCTCAAATATTCGAAACACGACAACGGCTTCCACGCCAGGTACGTGATCTGCCGGTGGCGCTACACCGCGCAGCTTGCTTTGTGGCGAGTCGTGCATAGGAGGGTTTGGGTTTCTGCGCAGAGCTTTTGAGCATCATACTCACCATACAGACCTTACTTCATCGAGTGCACTTGTGGCGTAAGCAGGAGGCTGTGGATTCAATTTTTGGCTACCAAAATGTTCATGTAAGAGTAAGACACACTGCAGTCTGCAAGCATGGTATCTAACTCTTGTCGAGGTCTTGTAGAAAACGTACAATACAAATCGTCCATTCATACCACCGGCTCTAAAAGCCGGCGACGAAAGCACACAAGTCCTTCATATCACCAGATGTACTCTGATTACGGGACATGACTCATTCTCGCCTTCTTCATTAACACCTGGGTCCTCCTGAGATCCCACTGTATGTCGCTTGAACTGACTTTCTCGCCCATTTCCACCGCTGCCATGTCCTTAGTACCAAAGAAAATGTAATGAAGCGGTCGTTAGTGCGGCCCTATCTTACCAAACTTGTTCCGCCCCGTGGCTTATCTTTTACGAGACTATGCCGGCAGTGTAACGATTGAAACGGCGGAAGGCTTAGCGAAGTCCGAGAATGGGATGGAAGGAAGAGCCTTGCCATAGGATTTGAGGCTGAAGTGGTACGCTACCAAAGATGCGACTTCATCATACTTCGGGTCTCCACCAAGCATGCGACCACAGGCACCCATCAGACATGCGAACCAAACTTCGCATTCCCACATCATATAAAAGGACTTATAAGTATCTCTCTCCCTCATATCCTCGTTCCCTCCACCCAAAACCGACTCAACAACCACTACCATCCACCATCCCCCAAAATGCATCTTCCCACCCTCCTCACCCTCTTCCTCCCCACCCTCGCTTTGGCCCGCGGTCTCCCCGGCGGCCACAACTACGACCATGACCTCGAAATCTGCGTTGACCTATGCAACAAGTTCGCCGACGGCCAGCTGCAATACGAATACGTGTGCAACGACGGCTGTATTTATAGTAGCACTGATGTTCCGGATCCGATGTGTAGGAGGTGTGCGTTGGCATGTCGGGATGAACACAAGGTATGTCATGTTGTGGAGAAAGGAAGGAGTTTGTGAGGAGTGCTAATTTGTTGCGGTGCAGGATAAGAAGGAGATGCAGTATTGTAATACGTGTTATGAGAAGGGGCCGAATCCGAGGAATTGGCCGAAGGGGAAAGGGGGTAAGAATGAGGGATGAGGGGGTTTTGAGATCGAGCTGCAGTTGAGATATTGGACTGGTCGGGAGAAGGATGGCTTACTAGATATGATCGTATTCTTTGAAGGCTAGAATGGATCTGAACGGAGTTGTGAGGAGCTGGCAGACAAAGACGCTCGTATCTTTCGTGTCACCAACTTTGGTGTTTGGTGTTTACTGAAGGTTGGCACGGTATAGGTATAAGACCACCCCCGTAGTCTAACAAGAGCTGGTAAAGGAGAAACAATGCACTTATGCAGCTCATCATACGCATATTGCTGGCCCATCTCACTCAATCGATGTCTTCCTACGCGGTGGCTGGTACCGAGCGGGCGCTAAGCGCGCAGAAAGGAAACATGGCAAGCTGGAGTTCGATTGGTAGCAAACGATGGTTTCTTCGCAGAGAATCGTGAATTATCTTCTTCGACATTCTTTTCTCATCCTTGAACTAGGGAACCACGGTTCTTCACGATCATCGCCACCAAGATGGGTCCAGCCATCCATGTGATCGGCCTACTTTCCGCTTCCACCTTCCGTTTCCAGCCACCCTCGCGGTGTCCGGCCCGCCCCACAACACGAACGAACCGGCAGAACACCGCGGCGCAGCGCGCAATCCATCTTCACGACACAATCTGCACCCGCGCCTGCAGGCTGCTTGCTCAGGCTTCTCGACAAAGATATCGGCTCGAGGCACATCAATATTTGTAATCGGGCCGCCATTCTCTCCGTCGCATAATCAACAACCGGGATCCCCAGCGCATGACGCCACGGCCAAAGACTCGACATGTACGACTTCAACGAGGTGCGATCACCTCTAACCAGCGACAACGTGCAAGCATGGGCGCGCACGAGTTTTTCCGCGCCGTTTCGCGCGCTACCCAAAGCCAAAGATCTTAATTGGACAGGTTTCGATGAGTTTACACTGAGTAGACCCGTGCAGCGAAACCTGGGCCGCTCATCGCACAAGCAATTGCTCGTTATAGGAGGATATGCGCCGGGCCCGGAAGTCGATGAAGAGCCTACGGATCGAGTGGTAGCTCATGTTCATACGGATGAAGCCGAGGTCAGCTTTTATCGTATCTACGAGCCCGAGGATAGCGACCAGGTTGAGCTGCAGCCGGTGTATTCAACAGCCACAGTTGCATTTCATAAGCCGTTTTGCCATGTCGGCGATGATACCGGGGGATCGAAGGCTATTCATCGAGTTTCCGCGTTGATTTCGTACTACTTCTTGGCGGCTGGGCACGTGAAAGAGCTTGTACGGAATAAGTCAGATCCAACGATGTTTACCAGGAACTTCAAAGATGCGTGCGCGTGGGTCGAAAGTGACGGGGAGCGACCGATAGCAGCTTCTACAAGACGTTCGTTCGGATTGGTACAGTCGCCACCGTTGTGCAATCCTGTACCAGTACGGCCTAAGAGGTCATCAACAATATGTACGTGTTTCTACAGCTTTTAGGAGCCACTGAACGCCAATTCAGTGACTCTATGCTAATTACTGAACAGCTTCATTATCGCAATCCACGACCACAACCTCAGATGACACACCAGCACCACCAATCACACGATCAGCAACCGACAGTATCAGCGTCAAAATCAAACGAGAAAGAGAAGAAGACGGCATCGTCCGAGTATCACGAAAAAACCCACGCAGAACGCTAAGCGAACAAATCGTCATCACAAAGTACCAAGATTCGATCTTAAGTCCAAAAAGCCCTCTCGTACCCCGAAGTCCAGCACCCGAGCGCGTTAACAGAGCGCTCACGGATCGAATCGAGCACCTCAAGGACGAGAATTCAGAGCTAAAAGACCAAGTTGAAAATGTGCAGAGCGAGAAAGAAAAGATGGCGCGATATTGGGCGAAAGAACGGAGGGATTTCAGGGCGTTGAAGGTTGAGAGCGATCAAATCAGAAAGGACTTGTCCGATGTAATGAGCAGGATGTCGAGTGTAGAGAGCGAGATGGTAGCGCTGAGGGCGAAAGTCGAAAAGAATGATAAGAGGACCAGATGAACACATGGCAGAATTTAGGTCCGACCATCACGATTTCTACCAGCAACGCTTCCACGGCCTGCAGATCTTTAAACAAGATAAATTCCTGCTCAACACTGCATTGAATTTCAAGCATCATTTCGGCATAAATACGCATTCCTCGCTTTTGGCATTTTCTTTCGGTTGACGTAAGGCTTCTTTGGGGTATCGTAGCGTATTAGTATACCCATGTGAAGGCGCACAATAATGTATTTCAGTTCATGATTTTAAGTTATTGGTATCAAAGGGTATCACTATTTATTCGCAAGAAAGCAAGCCTTTCCCCGCCGTACTTCAGCTTCCACCAAATGCAAGTTCCATCCTTCGCTGATGCGCTGCTCGCCGCTTGGCTTGTACACTCATTGGCTTGATGGTGATCGGCGCATCTGAGTTTTCTGGCCTTGGTGATTCGGTTGGCGTCGGTGCGATCGAAGATGTCTCGGGAATCGCGATGTGGTCGAGTGTGGTGGTTGATTCTGCTGGGTCTATTAGTACGAAGGAGGGTGTCTCGTGGTTGGCCATGTATTGACATCCTGGATATGTGCCCTCTGAACTTGAGACAAGCGACACTGTTGACTCTTGTGCTGGCTGCTTCTGTCCGGCATTGATATGAGCAGTTTCTTTCCCCGATTGAACACCGTCATGTTGACTCATGTTGGCATCCGCGGCGGCAGGCTCATCGGTAGAAGTTGACACTGTCGTGCCTTCGATATCAGTTGTAACGGAATTTTTCGCGATGTCACGTCCGGCGTCAGAAGATTGAGCAAATGTAACGGGAGTGATCTGGGTTGGAGAACAAGCATTTGCTTGTGTGGATCTCATGTCTCCGATGCTCTGACAGATTCTGGCTGTTGCTGGTAGCGGCTTCCGAACGATTCTGCTCGCATGACTTCGAATGGAGGCTGCGTAGTGTCGATCGATCGCAGTGCTTAGTTCGGGTAGGGGTTGTCCAGTTTCGATGGTTACAGGTGTTTGTTGTTCGTTACTTGGCTTCTCTACGAGCTCGTAGTTGTCGTGAATGGAGATGGTAGGTGTTGGTGCGGCAGTGTCAGGCGTACCCTTATCTGTGTTTGAGAGCCGCACATCTGTTGCATTTTGCACATCTGTTGCGATTGGAGAGGATAGGTTAATAGCAGGCGTCGCGGGATTGTTGTCTTCTATTGATGTCGTCTCTTTGATAGTCTCCGTTGGTTCTTGGGTAGCCTCAGAACTGGGTACGATCGACGCCGATGGTGACGACAATCCAGTCGGTGAGTTCCATTCAGTGCTCTTCACCCTTTCGCTCTGCGCACTTGCCGGAACTATCCAATCCGCCAGGTCGTCGGTGAGTAACGTTTGACTTTGCAGATACGGGAGTTGCGACGGTAACGATCGATGTTTGTCGGGGTGTCGACGAATGTCTACATGATTGGCGCGGAGGCGCCTTGCCACATGTGGCACGGAGATCACAGCTGTTGTTGACGTCGTGGAGTCGTTGCGCTCTACGGTCTTCTCAGTTAGAGTTGGCATTGGTCGAATGAAATCACTGGACGTTGGTGGTCTACCTCCGGGCGTCGCAGTCTCGTGAGATTGTCCTGGAGGGCTGTAAGGTCGGGCGTGGTCCATGGACGCCCTAGAAATATCTGCCGTTGTTGGTTTTATGGTTGGAAACTGGTCAAAAGAGTTTCGTGTGGAAATCTGATCTTCCTGTGGGGACAAGTGAAGCTTCTGTGTTGCTGGCGAAAAGGTGGCTTGTTCCTGCGACGCAGTGTTCGATGTTGTTCGCGATGATGCATCGTCTATGTTACGCTCGAAGTACGTTCGGCGATGGGATGAACGTCTCTGGCTATTTCGTGGTCGAAAAGAGGTGGATTGAACTTTGTTGTAGCTACGTTCAAGTTCGTCTGGTGTACTCCCAGGTAATTCCGCAGGAATGGAGTTGACAGACCGAGCTGCGATGAATTAGCTCAAGACCAATGACGTTCCAGTGAACGACTTACTTTCTACAGTATCTTGCTCAGCTTGAGACAAGTTGATGTTCGATAGAGACAGGTTCTTCTGGCTCAACCTCCATTCTCGCCTCGCATATGGCCCTCGAAGACTGACCGTATCGTCTTGCTTCACCCACGGCTGCACTGGAGCTTCATATATGGGATCTTGCCAAGGTCCAGAAGTTACGCCGCAGAGTTCGACAGTTTGCATGATGTTGATTGCAGTGACGAGGCTTTGATGGCACGTTGTGAGTAGTTGTTGCTTGGTCGAGAGGCGTTTTTGGTGACCAGAGATCCACTCGAACCTTCGCTTCAACCCGATTGCTCCACCATCCTCTCCAGCAACCCGGAACGTCTCGATGTAGCACCCGATCTCATTCAAAGCACTGCGTATGTCGACCAGGATGTTATCGATCCATGACTTGCGGTCCGGCCAAGCGTCGAGGAAATTCAAGACAGCAGCAGAGAGGTAGAGTCGAGCGGCTTCAGTGACGTCTTGCCGTACACGGTGAAGCAGAATGGCCAGACTTTGCGACTCCGAAGAACGTTTGCTTGTTGAAGAAACGTAGTCCGCAAATTGAAATGCAGTTGCGATCGATGGGAAGCCAGACAGGTCTTCGGCAGACCCCAGACTCGCAATAGAAACCATGGACTTCTCTGCCTCCTGTGCCTCAGTTTTTGACCTGGGGGTCTTGCGCTGGAAATACTTCAGGCTCGTGGTGTCGGGATCCGTATTGTCAGGCACATGTCCATCCCTGCGATGTAGTGTCTCTGGCAGAAAGAGACCTGCGGTAGGTAGCATTGCGCTCACCGTAGGTAGATAAATTTGTTTTTGGTCGGGCATGTGGGAGAGAGCAGTCGCTCAGTGTCGCGTCAAGGTAGACTCGAACATAGGATTCCAACACAAACGAGATGGTCTGTATGGGAGTCGTCGTGAAGCGGCCCCGCGACGGCGACGAGTCATTGGTACTGCAGCAGCAGTGATGTCAGCATTTGCGGCGAGGTCGTGAGCCTGGGTTCATTTGGAATGAAGATCTTAAAGCTCTGGGAGGGATAAGGCTCAAGCGGTAGTGTGGTCCTTTGTGGCTTAGACTATTGC
>Ga0265797_10005632_pt1 | contig 18167 bp, 16 predicted proteins | sample P2T30metagenome_FD_192433 | JGI IMG/M metagenome (GOLD analysis project Ga0265797, IMG submission 192433) | Plant litter microbial communities from East Loma Ridge, Irvine, California - P2 T30 | ecosystem: Environmental > Terrestrial > Plant litter > Unclassified | place: USA: California... | reverse complement strand
CCGCCCATGCGCTCGAAGAACCAGGAGCCCTCCGTCATCTTCATGCCGACGTTCGTCGGCGGTGCGTACGAGACGTACTCGCTCACCATGCGGAACCCGAAACGCTGGACGGTGTCCGTCCGCACGCCCTTGGCCGGCACGGTCGCACCGTCGAGCAGGTGCTGCCGCCGGATGAAGGGGTCCCAGCGACGACGGACGGGACCCTGCACCTGCGAGACCGCGAAGGCGACCGAGGGCTCGACGGGGACGACGCAGCGGGACTCGACGACGGGCACGCGCCCATCGTGGCACGCCGCGGGCGTCGGTCGTCAGTCGTCGGTCGTCGGTCGTCAGGCGTCGGTCGTCAGGCGTCGGTCGTCAGTCGTCGCCGAAGCGGCGTGCCGCGTGCAGCTCGAACGAGGACACGAGCGCGCGCAGCGCCGAGGTGAAGGCCGGCACGTTCGCCGGACCGACCACGTCGGAGAACACCTCGAGGTAGAACTGGACCTCCTCGGCGAGGATCGCGGCGCCCGCGGGCGCCAGGCGCAGCACGCTGCTGCGGCGGTCCGTGGGGTGCGCGAGGCGCTCGAGGTAGCCGGCGGCCACCATGCGGTCGGTGAGGGCGGTGGTCGCGCCCGACGAGAGGTCGAGGTAGGCGCTGATCTGCTTGGGCGTCGGGGTGTCGTACTCGCGCACGAAGTACAGGCTGCGGAGGTCCGAGATGCTGATCTCGTGGTGGGCCGCGACGCCCTTCATGAGCGCCTCGGCGCGCAGCTGCGCGGAGCCGAACGCGTCCATCAGCTCGGCGATCGCCCCCAGCTGGTCCGGTGCCGGACCTGCGACGGACGGGGCCGGGGCCCCGGTCGGATCGTCGACGGCCGATGGGGGGACGGTGCTGCTCATGTGCGCTCCTCGCGGGTGGTACGGAACGCCTCCGTGCGTACCGTTCGTTCATGGAGCATCTCACCGATCGAGGCACTTGTCACGGTCGTGCGCGAACCGGACGTGCTCCAGTTCGAGGGCCACGCACGAGCGCGCCCGCCCGACCCCGAGGGGACGGACGGGCGCGGAGGGCCGCCGGGCGACGGATCAGCGCGGGTCGAGCCACACGGTCGTGCCGCCGGGCAGCCGCGGTGCCCCGTCGGCGCCCGCGGTGACCGGGCCGCTCGACACCAGCACGACGCCCGCCGGCAGGGCCACGTCGACGTCGCCGAAGTTGGTCACCGAGTGCCAGCCCGCGTGCCGCGCGAAGTGCACGACCGACGGGTCGCCGCCCTCGACCCAGGTGAGGTCCTCGCCCTGCTGCAGGCGGTGGCGCTCGGCGAGCGCCGCACGGTACAGCGACAGCGTCGACGACGGGTCGCCGTCCTGCACGCTCACCGCCGCCTCGCGGAACCAGGCCGGCTGGGGCAGGTGCGGCTCGTGCGCGCCGAAGCCGAACGCGGGCTCGCTCTCGTCCCACGGGATCGGCACGCGGCAGCCGTCGCGACCCTTGCGGCCGTGCTCGGTGCGGATCCAGACCGGGTCCTGCAGGTCGTCCGGCTGCAGGTCGGCGACCTCGTGCAGGCCGAGCTCCTCGCCCTGGTACACGTACGCGCTGCCCGGCAGGGCCAGCATGAGCAGCGAGGCCGCCCGGGCGCGCCGGAGGCCCGCCTCGCGGTCGAGCGCCGGCTCGGTCCCGTCGCTGAGCAGCCAGGCGTCGAGCGGCGCCCCCTGGGGCAGGCCGTACCGGCTGGCGTGGCGGACGACGTCGTGGTTCGACAGCACCCAGGTGGACGAGGCGCCGCTCTGCTCGGCGAGCTCGAGGTTCGACTCGATGATCGTGCGGAACCGCACCGGGTCGAAGTCGGCGCGCGTCAGCTCGAAGTTGAAGGCCTGGCCGAGCTCGGTGGGGCGCGCGTAGAGGGACACGCGCTCACGGGCCACCCACGCCTCGGCGACGGCCGTGCGCGGCGGGTCGTACTCGTCGAAGACCCGGCGCCAGCCCTCGAAGATCTCGTGCACCTCGTCGCGGTCGTAGATCGGGTCGCTGCCGTCGATCGGCAGGCCGAAGTCCTTCGGGTTGGCGTCGCGCAGGGGCTCGACGAGGTCCTTCGCCAGCCCGTGCGCGACGTCGACGCGGAACCCGTCGACGCCCCGGTCGCTCCAGAAGCGCAGCGTCGTGTGGAAGTCCTCGCGGACCTCCGGGTTCGACCAGTCGAGGTCGGGCTGCTCGGGGGCGAACAGGTGCAGGTACCACTGCTCGGGAGTGCCGTCGGCGCGGTGCAGGCGCGTCCAGGCGCTGCCGCCGAAGTTCGAGGGCCAGGTCGAGGGCGCGATCTCGCCGTGCTCACCCAGGCCGTCCCTGAAGATGTACCGCGCGCGGGCCGGGCTGCCCGGCTCGCTCGCCAGCGCCTCCTGGAACCAGGCGTGCTGGTCGGAGGTGTGGTTCGGGACGATGTCGACGATGATCTTCAGCCCCGCGCCGTGCGCGGCCGCGACGAGGCCGTCGAAGTCGTCCAGGCTGCCCAGCTTCGGGTCGACGTCGCGGTAGTCGGCGACGTCGTAACCGCCGTCGGCGAGCTCGGACGGGTAGAAGGGGCTCAGCCAGATCGCGTCGACGCCGAGCGCGGCCAGGTACGGCACGCGCGACGTGACGCCCGCGATGTCGCCGAGCCCGTCGCCGTCGGTGTCCGCGAAGCTGCGCGGGTACACCTGGTAGACGGTGGCCTGCCGCCACCAGTTCGGGTCGGAGGGGTCTCGGGTGACGATCGTGGCCTCGGTGTCGGTCATGCGGTGGGGTTCTCCTCGGGGTGGGGGGGTCGGTGGACGGTCAGGGGATCGGTGGTCGCGCAGCTCGCAGGACGGGTCGCGGGAGGGCGTCAGCCCTTCACGGCGCCCGAGGTGAGGCCCGAGACGATGCTGCGGCGGAAGATCAGCACCAGGACCACGATGGGCACCGTGGCCGACACGCTGCCGGCGAAGATCGCGCCGAACGGCACCGAGAACTCCGTGCTGAACAGGGCGATGCCGACCGGGATCGTGCGGAACGACGTCTCGCTGTTGAACGTGAGCGCCATGAGGAACTCGCTCCACGACGCCGTGAAGGTGAAGACGCCGACGGTGAACAGACCGGGCGTCGACATCGGCAGGATCACCGAGAACATGGTGCGCAGCGGCGACGCACCGTCGATCTCGCTCGCCTCCTCGATCGTCGTCGGGATGCCCGCGAGGTAGTTGCGCATGATCCAGATCGCGAACGGCAGGTTGAACGCGACGTACGGCAGGATCAGCCCGGGGTGGCTGTTGAGCAGCCCGAGCTGGCGCTCGATGAGGTAGATCGGCGTGAGCACGGCGATCGCGGGGAACACGCTCAGCATGAGCAGCGTCGTCATGATCGGCGTGCTGCCGCGCAGCTTGCCGCCGACGAGCGCGTAGCCGGCGAAGAGCGACAGCCCCAGCACGATCGCCGTCGTCGCGACGGCCACGATGACGCTGTTGAGCATGTAGACGGCGAGCTCGTTCGACACGAACGCCGTCACGTAGTTCTCGAACGTCCAGTCCTGCGGGAACAACGTCGGCGGCGACGTCGCGATCTCGGCGTTGGTCTTGAACGAGTTCACCACGAGCCAGTACAGCGGCACGGCCGTCACGACGGCGATGACGACGCCGCCGAGGTTGACGACGTTGATCCAGCGCCGCCAGCCGCGGCGGACCCTCGAACGGGACATCAGCGCTCTCCCCTCGCCTGGTTGCGGAACGCCCGCAGGAACAGCAGGCAGCCGAGCCCGACGATGAGCGCGGTCGATGTCGCGATCGCGGCCCCCGGGCCGATGTTGATGTCCTGGAACAGGACGCGGTAGCCCATGATCGCGAGCGTCTGGGTCGCGGTGCCCGGCCCGCCCTGCGTGAGCACGAAGGGCAGGTCGAACACGCCGAACGCCTGCAGCACGCGGAACAGCACGGCGATGGTGAAGGTCGGCAGCAGCTGCGGCATGACGACCTGCCAGAAGGTCTGCCAGGCGCTCGAGCCGTCCAGCTCGGCGGCCTCGTAGTGCTCCTCGGGGATCATGACGAGCCCCGCGAGCAGGATGATCGCCACGAACGGCGTGGTCTTCCAGATGTCGGCGACCATGAGGGCGATCGCGGCCGAGACCGGCTCGCCGAGGATCACGGGGGCGTCGCCGGTGAGCGCCTGGAACCCCCACGTCGCGATGCCGTAGGTGGAGTCGTAGATGTAGCGCCACAGCTGCGCCGAGACGATGGTCACGAGGGACCACGGCACGAGCAGCAGGGCCAGCATCCAGCCGCGGGTCACGCCGAGCCGCTCGAGCACGAGCGCCGCCAGCATGCCCAGCACGAGCTCGACGGTCACCGTCACGACCGTGTAGAGCAGCGTGAACCCGAGGGCCTGGTACCAGGCGGTGCTCTGCAGCAGCGCCCCGTAGTTGCCGACCGTGAACTCCTCGATCTGGAACCCGTCGTAGTCGATCGTGACGCGCGCGAAGCTCAGCACGATCGAGTAGAGCACCGGGAACACCGTGACGAGCAGGATCAGCAGCAGGGCCGGCGACGCGAAGAACAGGGCCGACCGGCGGCGCGTGGCCACGATGCCGCGGGGCGCCTTCCCCTGGGGCGCAGGAGGAGCCTCCTGCGCCCGGCGGTCGGGTGCGGTCCCCACCGGCGAGCTCACAGCGCCTGCCCCGCGAGTGCGACGTCCATCTGGCGCTCCATCCGGCTGAGGCCCGTGCCGACGGCCGACTGGCCGGCGACGATCGAGTTGGAGTTGACGTAGATGCCCTGCGACAGCTTCGGGTAGAAGGCCGTCGCGGTGGGCCGGGGCACGAGCGTGTAGTCGGCCGCGATGCTGTACTGCGGCTTGCCGGCCTCGACCGCGTCGGGACTGGTCAGCGACGCCGTGCGCGCCGGGATGACCCCGCCCTCGCGGACGATGATCTGCTGGGCGTCCTCGTCGGCGAGCCACCGGGCCCAGGCGAGGGCGGCGGCCGGCACGCGCGTGTGCGGGTTGACGTAGCTGCCCCAGCCGCCGATGGTCGTGTGGGTGGCGTCGGTGCCGTCGAAGCCGGGCCGCGACCGGATGCCGACCTTCCCGGCGACGCCCGAGGCCTCCGGGCTGTTCGCCGTGTCGTACGCGTACGACCAGTTGCGCAGGAACGCCGCCCGGCCCGAGGTGAACGCGTCGAGGCTGGACTGCTCGATGTAGGTCAGCGACGCGCGGGGCGTCACGCCGTCGGTGACGAGCGAGGCCATGAACTCGAGCGCGCGCTTCGCCTCGGAGGACGTCGCCGTGGCCTCGGTGACCTCCTCGTCGGTGAGCGCGCCTCCTGCGTCGGCCACGAACTCGACGACGTTGCAGGTCATGCCCTCGTAGACGTTGCCCTGGTAGACGAAGCCGTAGTCGACGTCGCCGGTCTCGATGAGCCGCTTGCTCGTCTCCGCGACCTCCTCCCACGAGGCCGGCACCTGCAGGCCGTGCTTGTCGAGGAGGTCCTGCCGGTAGACCAGGAACGAGTTGTCGATGTAGATCGGGAACATGTAGTAGTCCCCGTCGACGCTCGCGGCCGTGCGCAGGCCCTCGGGGTACTGGTCCCAGAAGTCGTCGGGCACGAGCGTGCTCAGCGGCGTCGCCAGCTTGTTCTCGGCGAACTGCCCCGGCCAGGCGATGTCGCCGTGGAACACGTCGGGGCTCGTCGATCCCGACGCGATCTGCGTCGTCAGCGTCGTGCGGTTCGTGTCGGTGTCGGCCGCCGCCTGGACGACGTTGATGCGGACGTTCGGGTACGCCTTGCCGAACTCCTCGATGAGGCGCGGGCGGAGGTCGCCGCCGTCGTTCGTGGCGATCTGGGCGCTCCACCAGTCGACCGTGACCGGCTCGTCGCCGACCTCGGTCGGCCAGTCGCCGATCTCGGTGCGCTCCCCCTGCGGCGCGCAGCCCGCGAGCACGAGCGTCCCGGCGAGTCCCGCTGCTCCGACGAACAGCCCCCTGCGATCGATCTCCATGCGTCCTCCTCGACGTGGCCCGAGCCGCACGGCCGCCCTGAGGGGCGCCGTGGACCCACCCTAGGAACCCCTCCGACGAGGCGCAACGGTCCGGTCCGGCCGACGCGGAGAACGAGCGGTCTGCTGCGCGACGGAGTACACGAGGAGGGTCGGGACCAGCACTGGACGACGCCGGTCGTCGGCGAGCACGGGGTGGTTGCATCGAGCCATGGCCTCCGATCGACAGCCCTCGCGCCGCCACGGACGCCCCTCCCCCGACCAGGACCCGGACGACCTCACCCTGCACGTCGGCGGACGCGACGAGGTCGTCGTCCGTGGCCGCTACGAGGTGCTCAGCATCGTCAACGACATCCTCGTCGCGCTCTGGTTCATCGTCGGCAGCGTCCTGTTCTTCTCGGAGGACACGACCGTCGCGGGCACCTGGCTCTTCCTCCTCGGCAGCGTGCAGCTGCTCATCCGCCCGGTCATCCGCCTCAGCCGACGCGTGCACCTGCGGCGCCTCGGCCAGCGGGGGACGGGCTCCGGCTCCGGCTCCGGTGACGACGACGACGAGTACTGAGGCGACCGTGCCCGCCCGCCGCACCCGCGCCTCCGGCCCCGTGCCCGCCACCCGCACGGCCCCGCCGCTGCCGCACCACCCCGTGACGTTCCACCGCTGGCGCGACGTCGTGCTCGCCCACTGGCGGGTCGACGAGGCCACCGCGGCCCGTGGCCTGCCCGACGGCGTGCGGCCCGACCTCGTCGACGGCAGCGCCTGGGCCTGCCTCGGCGCGTGGACCTTCGGCGCGACGACCGTGCCGCCGCTGCCGCCGCTCGGGCGGCTCGGCGACCTGCACGAGGTGGCCGTGCGCGTGCCCACCGTCGACGACGAGGGCCGCCACGGCGTCTTCTACCACTCGATCGACACCCAGCACGCGGGGGCCGTCCCGGCCGGACGGCTCGGCATCGGCCTCGGCTACGTCTGGTCGCGCGCCGCCTCGCGCACGGTCGACGGCGTCGTCGCGCACCGCGCCGAGCGCCGCCTCCCCCTCGCGGGCAGGAGGCCCCGGTCCCGCCTCGCCGTCCGTCCCGGCCCCGAGGCGGTCGCCCCCGACGCCCTCGCGGTCGAGCTCGTCTCGCGCTGGGGCGTGCACGTGCGGCACCTCGGGCGCACCACGTGGTGGCGGACGGCGAACGACCCGTTGCCCCTGCACCCCGCGGAGCTCGTCGAGCTCGACGACGACCTGCTCGGGCTCGCGGGGTTCCCGGGGCTGGCCGAGCGGGCACCCGACGTGCTGCTCTTCTCGCCCGGTCGCGACTGCCGGTACTCGCCCGGCTGAGCGGACCTCCTGCCCTGCCCCACCCCCAGGGTGTCCACAACCGGCGGCCCCCGAGGCCGACCACCCACCGTTCGTGGACACCCTCCCGTCGAGGGTGTCCACGGCGGGCCGGTGCGGGCGGCGGCCACCCGCCGATCGTGGACACCGCGGCCGAGGGGCGGCAGCATGGGCGGGTGCCGATCCTCACCGCCCTCTGCCGCGTCGACCGCCTGCAGCCCGATGCGGGCTCGGTCGGGGTGACCGCCATCGACAAGCGGCCCGCCGACGGGCCCCTGACGGTGCGCAAGCTCGGGGTGCACGGCGACGTGCAGGCGAACCGCGTGCACCACGGCGGCCCGGACAAGGCCGTCTACGCCTTCGCCGACGAGGACGCCGCCCACTTCGGCGAGCTGCTCGGCTACCCGGTCACGCCGGGCCTCTTCGGCGAGAACCTGCGGACCGCGGGGCTCGACGTGACGGGCGCCGTCCTCGGCGAGCGCTGGCGGGTCGGCGAGGCCCTCGTGCTCGAGGTGACGATGCCCCGCACGCCGTGCGCGACGTTCCAGCGGCGCCTGCGCGAGCCGCGCTGGGTGGCGCGGTTCCAGCAGGAGGGGCGTCCCGGCGCGTACCTGCGGGTCGTCACCCCGGGCGCGATCGCGGCGGGCGACGAGATCACCGTGCTCGACCGCCCCGGGCACGGCGTGACGATCGGGGCGTGCTTCGCCGGGCTGTCGGCCGAGCAGGCGCAGGCGCTGCTGAGCTCCCCGGTACGCCTGGGCGCGCCGGTGACGAAGGTCGCGCGGGCCGCCGTCGCCCGCGGCTGACCGCGCCGGCACCTCGCCCGCCGCCCGACCGCCCGGTCCGGGCCGAGGACCGTGCCGAGGGGCCCGGGGAGGCCATCGGGGTACGACTTTTCGATGCAGATGCATGAACTCCCAGGTCCCCCACAAGGAGGACCCGTATCGTCCTCCGAGGTCGACACCGACGCGCGGCACCCGCCCGCCCGCCCGGTCGTCGCCCCCTCGCCGAGCGGGGGTCCGCGACGCCGCCCGAGCCAGGTCCCCCACCTGTGCCGGCGTCGCACGAACGAGCGCGACGGTGCGCGGCGCGACGGCCCCGGACCCGTCGCGCCGCCCCGTCTTCCGCCGGGAGGATCCCTGAACCCCTCCCGGCGGGCGCTCGTCACCCGGGTCCGGCCGCCCCGGCGGGCACGCCCGTGACGGAGGGACGAGACTCGGCCCATGCACACCGCCTTCCGCAGCTACGCCGCCATCGGGGACAGCTTCGCCCGGGGCATCGGCACGTGGTCGGGCAAGGGCGAGGGGGCCGGCCCGGCGCTCCCCTCCCGGGGAGCGCACTGGCGCGAGCACGTGCTGCCCTGGATCGGCCGCCGGATCGCGGGGCGCTCCTCCGGCGACGGGCGCCTGCCCCAGCGCGCGACCCTCCTGCCCGTGACCGTGCCGGGACGGGACCCGGGCGCCGGGACGGCCTGACGGCGGTCAGCCCCTCGGCGCGGCCCGCCGGCGCCGACGCGCCTCGAGCGCCAGGCCCAGCCCGGCGAGCAGGACGTCGCCCAGCGTCATGAGGGCGCGGCTCAGCACGGCCAGGCCGAGCGCGCCACCCGTGGTCGTCACCCCGGCCAGGAGCACGACCAGCACGCCCTCGCGCGCGCCCAGCCCCGCCGGTGCCACGAGGACGAGGAACCCCACGAGCCAGGCCGTCGCGTAGGCGGCGGTCGCGGTCACCCAGAGCAGGCCCGAGGTCGCGCCGAACGCCTGGAGCACCACGGTCGCCTGCACGCCGTAGGCCACCCACATGCCCACCGACCAGGCCAGGGAGCGGCCGATCCCGGCCCAGGTCGGACGGACCTCGACCGTCGGGCGGCGCAGGAGGCGCCAGGCCAGGCCGACGAGGCGCCCCAGCACCGGCGGCGCGAGGCTCACGAGCCCCACCAGCGCCAGGACGGCGAGCCACCAGTACTGCCGGAGCCCGTCGGGGGACGACAGCACGAGGCCGAGCACGCCGACGACCGCGGCGCCGACGATGCCGATGACCATCGAGGTGAGCGCGGCCACCGCGCTGGGGCCACGGGCCAGCCCGTGCGCACGACCGAGCTCGGCCTGCGCCGCGATCGACCACACGCCGCCGGGCAGGTACTTGCCCAGCTGCCCCACGAAGAAGATCGACGCGGCGGCGCGACGGGTGGTGTGCAGCCCGAGGGCCTGCATGACGGCGCGCCAGGAGAACATGTTGGCCACGAGCGCCACGAGCGTGGCGACCACGGCGACGGCGGTCGTGGGTGCGTCGAGACGGGCCAGGGCGGCGGTCACCTCGTCCCACTGCGAGGCGACCCCGGCGACGAGCAGGGCGACGGCGGCGACGCCCACGACGATCTTCACGATCGTGAGGACGCGGGCTCGACGGGAGGGCGCCGCGGGGGCGACGGGCTCGGGCAGGGGATCGGCCATGGGTCCTCGGGACGTGGTGACGGGGCGCGACGGAGCTCCCGCACGATGACGGGGGGCGACCCTGGGGCCGCTAGGCTCGGTGGATCGGCGCCCCGCCAGCCTAGGGCAGCCGCCCGACTCGACCCGAGAAGGAGGCCCGCCGCGGCGATCCGCCGTGCGGGACGACATGGATCAGCAGCGCACCCACGACCGACCCCGCCTCCTCGTCGCCGCGAGCACGTTCCCCTCCCGACGGGGCGACGGCACGCCCGGCTTCGTGCTCGACCTGGCCGAGGCGGTGGCGTCGGAGTTCCGCGTCCTCGTCGTCGCACCGATGGTCGAGGGCGCCGCGCGGCACGAGTGGATCGGCGACGTCGAGGTCCGCCGCTACCGGTACTTCCCCCGTCGTTGGCAGGACCTCGCCGAGGGGGCCATCGTCGACAACCTCCGGGCGGACCGCACCCGCTGGCTGCAGGTGCCCTTCTTCTTCGGGGCCCTCGCCGGAGCCCTGCTCCGGGCCCGCCTCCAGCACCGCCCGCAGGTGGCGCACCTGCACTGGATCATCCCGCAGGGGCTCGTCGGCGCCCTCGTGCTCGGCTCGGTCCCCCGCGTCATCACGACCCTGGGCGGCGACCTCTACGCGCTGCGCCACCCGGTCCTGCAGCGCCTCAAGTCCCGGGTCGTCGCCGGGGCGCGCTACGTCACCTGCATGAGCGGCGACATGGCCAGCGAGCTCGCCCGCCTCGGCGCCGACCCCGAGCGGGTCCGCGTCGTCCCCATGGGCGTCGACGTCGACCCCCTCCGTCGGGCTGGCGAGCGTGAGGACCGCCTCGCCGACCGCGTGCTCTTCGTCGGTCGCCTCGTCGAGAAGAAGGGCGCCGCCGTGTTCCTCGACGCCGTCCGCGAGCTCCCCGCGGCCGACGGCGTCGTCGTCGGCTCCGGGCCTCTCCGGAGCGCGCTCGAGGCCGCAGCGCCGTCGACGGTCTCGTTCGTCGGCGCGCTCGGACGCGAGGACCTCGCCACGCAGTACGCGCGTGCCGCGATCGCCGTGCACCCCTCGGTGCCCGCGGCGAGCGGCGACCGCGACGGCCTGCCCGTCGCCCTGCTCGAGGCCATGTCGTCGGGATGCGCGATCGTCGCCTCGCGGGTGCCCGGCATCGTCGACGTCGTCGAGGACGGCGTCAGCGGAATCCTCGTGCCCCCGGGCGACGCCGCCGCGCTCCGGGAGGCGATCCGGTCGCTGCTCGAGGACGAGTCGCTGCGGACCCGCCTCGGCGAGGCCGCGCGCCGGACCGCCGAGGCCTACAGCGTCGAGGCGATCTCGGCGACGTACCGCGACCTCCTGCGCGAGACCGCGGCGGGCTGACGCCCGGTCCCGTCCGGGTCAGGAGCCAGCGGCCCGCCGCGCCTCGACGACGACCCGGACGCCCTCCAGGAGGGACGTCGTGGCCCCGGGGGCCTCGGTGAGCACCCGCGTGGCGAACCGGAGGGGGTGCGACTGCACCGTGGTGTCGTCGGTCTCGACGAGGTCCAGCAGGAGCGGGAGGCCGACGGCCTCCTCGACGGCGGCCACGACCTCGGCGAGGGTCACGCCCTCGCAGGAGGCGACGATCTTGACGGCCTCCCGCTGCCCGGACGCCTCGAGGGCGGCCACGGCGCCGACGACCATCGCCCCCGCGTCGTCCGCCCAGAGGAAGTCCCGCTCCGTCGACAACGGCACGTAGAGGGTCGACCGCCGGTCGGCCAGGCGGGCGTCGACCAGGTGCGAGATGAGCCCCTGCGGCTTCGCGATGTCCTGCGCGGGCCCGTAGAGGGTCGAGATGCGGCCGACGAGCAGTCGGTCGTGGGTCCGGGCCGTCCAGGCCGAGAAGGCCTCCTCGATGCGCAGCTTGACGCGCCCGTACGCCGAGAGCGGCATCAGGGGCGAGGACTCGTCGTAGGGCGGGGCGTCGTTGCCCGCGTAGAGCGCGCCCGCCGACGAGGCGAAGAAGAGGGTGCCCCGGGCGCGGGCCGGGTGCGCGTCGACCCCGAGGTCGCGGAGCACGGCCTCGACCAGCTCCGCCTCGGCCCCGACGACGTCCGAGGGCGTCGAGACGACGCCGGTGCCGGCGCACCAGTACCAGCGCCAGGGCCGGTCGCCCGCGCGGTCCCAGAGGTCGCGCACGCCGTCGACCAGGGCCCGACGGGCGGCCGTCGGGTCGGACCAGGGGACCGACAGGACCACGACCTCGTCGCCCTGCTCCCGCGCGGCCCGGACGACGGCTGAGCCGAGCAGGCCGCCCGCGCCGACGACCAGCGTCACGGGGCCCTCCGTCCCGCTCACGGCACGGGCTCCGACGCGACCTCGGTCGGGCCCGGGGCGTCTGCGTCTGCAGGAGCGCCGGCCAGGGGCACGCCGGACACGGCACGCCAACAGCGGACCACGGCGACGATGCCCACGGCAGCCGTCGCGAGGACGAGCCCGACGAGGAACCATGCGGGCACGGGCAGGAGGAGCGCGGCCAGGGCCAGGCCGTCCCGGGTGATCTCGAGCTGCTGGTTCTCGTAGAAGCCCCGATAGGCGACGGTCAGGGCGTAGGCGGCGACGAGGGGTGCTCCGACGACCAGCACGCGCCCGAAGCCCTCGCGCATCGGTGCGAGGGGCAGGAAGCGGCGCCAGGCGATGGCGACCAGGAGGATCGCGGCGACCAGGCCGGGGAAGAGGTACCGACCCTGGATCGCGTAGATGCCCTGGGTGTCCTGGTAGCTGTTGAAGCTCGTCAGCGCGAGCGACCCCACCAGGGCGAGCGGCGGCAGGCTCATGGCCACGCTGAGGCCGAGGCGGTCACGGCGCCGGTACGCGAACGCCAGCAGCGGGACGATCGTGGCGACGGTGAGGGTGTCGGTGACGATGGGCGACATGGGGATCGCGAGCGACCCGAAGTTGCCCCAGAACGACGACGCGAGTCCGTTCCACAGCGAGTTGGCGAAGAGCCCGAGGTTCACGGTCTCTCCCTCCGGCCACGGCACGACAGGTCGCTGGCCGACCATGCCGTTCGGCTGGAGCGTCCCGTAGCGCAGCACGTTCCCGATCCACCACCAGCCGGACAGGGCCAGCGTCGCTCCCCCGACAGCGACGAGACGCACGAGGCGCCGCCACAGGGGCAGCGTCGCCGCACCCCCCAGCAGGAGGACCACCGCGACGAACGGGATCAAGGGCAGGGCCGTGCCCTTGGAGAGGGCAGCGGCACCCGTCGCGAGGGCGAGCCCGACGACGACCCGCCATCGCACGTCGCCCGTGAGGTAGCGCGATCCCAGCCAGACGATGACCGCTCCGCAGAGGATCACGGGTGCGTCGTTCGTGAAGGACGCCCCGATGCTCGCGAGCTGGGGGACGAAGAAGACCGAGAGCGCGCCGACCAGGGCCGTCCGCGGCGATCGCGTGACCCGGCGCACGGTCGCCCAGGCCAGGAGCGGGAGCGGGGCGATGGTGGCCACGTCGAGGAGGCGCAGGAGGATCGTGGCCCGGTCCCAGCGCAGCTCCTCGAAGTCGACGAGCCTCAGGACCGTGCCGCCGATGAGGTACCAGGTCGGGGGGTGCTGGGTCATCTGATCGCGGCCCTCGCTCAGCCCCGGGTCCTCCTCCAGGAGCTCTCCGACCGTCGGGCGATCGGCCGCCGGGACGGAGTCGACCGTCCGCCGCATGACGTCCACCGACTCGTAGAGGAGACCCTGACCCGCGGGGACCCATTCGTCGCCGAGCGCCGTGCGGAGGGCGGAGTTGACGTGGATGCTCTCGTCGGGTGCGTCGAACACCGGCGTGAGGATCGCCCAGACCCCGAGGAGCAGGGCGAAGGCGATCGTGAGGAGCGCAACGGTCGTGATCTCGCCCCGGCCCGGTCGGGCCAGGCCGGGCACCGGAGCACCGTCACCGTGGACACGCGCGCGGCGCTGCGCACGGGTCACGACGGGAGCGCTCATCGCTCCCCGTAGCGCTGGAGCTTCTGCAGGTCGAGCGACTCCTCGGCCAGCGTCCGGTTGATGCGGGTGAGATCGGCGAGGACGCCCATCACCAGGGACAACAACGCCGTCACCACGAGGAGCACGCCCAGCAGCAGGGACTGCAGGTTCTGCCCTGCCTCGCCGAGGCCGAGGAGCACCAGGTACCGCACGAACGGCACGAGCCCGAGCACGAGGAGGACCGCGCTGATCCAGGCGAAGAGGGCGATCGGACGGTACATGAGGTACGCCCGCACGATCGCGCTGCCCGACTGGAACATGTGCTGCCAGATGTTGGAGAACAGCCGCGACTCGCGGGTCTTCGGGTTGGTGCGGATGGGGATGCTCGTGATCGCCAGGCGCTTGTAGCCGGCCTGCACGATGGTCTCCATGCAGTAGCTGAAGTGGGTGACGATGTTGAGGCGGATGAGCGAGTACTTCGAGTACGCGCGGAACCCGGACGCCGCGTCGGGCAGGTCGACGCCCGCGGCGCGGCTCACCGTCCAGCTGCCGAACTGCTGCATCGCCCGCTTGAAGCCCGAGAAGTGCTCGATCGTCTTCGTCTGCCGGTCGCCGACCACGATCTCGGCCTCGCCGCGCAGGATCGGCTGCACGAGCTCGCCGATGGCCGCCTGCGGGTACTGGTTGTCACCGTCGGTGTTCACGACGATGTCGGCACCGTGCAGGAGGGCGTAGTCGACGCCGTCACGGAAGGACCGGGCGAGGCCCATCGTCCGGGCGTGGCTCACGACGTGCTGGACGCCGTGCGCCCGCGCCACCTCGACGGTGCGGTCGGTCGAGCCGTCGTCGATCACGACGATGTGGATCTCGTCGATGCCGTCGATCTCGGTGGGGATCGTCGACAGGACGTCGGGAAGGGTCGCTTCTTCGTTCAGGCACGGGATCTGGACGAACAGTTTCACGGATGGTCCCTCGGGTCGCGGTCGGGAGAGATCGTCGTCGGGCGCTCCGGGAAGGCTTCGGAGGCACGGAGGCACCCACGACTCGCGAGAGTCTACGCGAGGGGGGAGGACGAGCCGGCGAGGGCGCGAGGGCGCTCAGGCGCCGTCGAGGCTCCAGACCTGCTCCTCGTAGCGGTGCGACCAGCCGACCCGGAGGCGCGTCACCGCGCGGTCGTACGCGGCGAGCAGGTCCATCTGCGGCCGCACCATCGACTGCAGCTGCAGCCCCTCGTAGAGCGCGATGAGCTGCTCGGCGCCGCGCGTCGGGTCCATCGTCGCGGGCTCACGGCCGACCTCGACGTCGAACGCCAGGCCGTCGCGCACGACCCGGTGGAACTTGCCCCACTCGTGCTGCATCGTCGCCGCCATCGGGTGCCCGGGCGTCGCCGCGACGTTGAGCAGCGAGGTCAGGAGGCGCATGAGGCTGGGGTCGCGGACGTTCTCCTCGACGATGCCGCGCAGGAACCTGGCGGCGCCGTGGCTCGCGAGCAGCGGCACCACGTCGCGCATGCGCTCCGCGTTCCAGCGGTCGACCGCGGCCATGACGAGGCCGTCCCAGGAGGGGAAGTGCCCCGTCACCGTCCCGCGCGGCAGGCCGGCGAGCTCCGCGACCACGTCGACGTCCGTCTCGTGGAAGGCGCGCACGCGGAACGCGGCGATGACCGCGTCCACGATCCGGATCCGCTGCTCGGTGCCCAGGTCGACGGGCCGGTGGGCGACGGGCGGGCTCGTGATCTGGTCGTGCATCACCCCACCCCATCAGAGCCCCCGCGCCGCGGCGAGTCCCCGTCCGGGTGACCCCGTTCGTTGCACGCTCTGCACGGATCTGTGCGACCCTGGTCCAGGGTGCGCTGGGCGTGCCCCTCGCACCCGGGCCCTGCCCGCGTGACCCGCCCGACGTCGCGCGCCGCCCCTCCTGCCGTCGCGGCCCCCGGGGCGCACCCGCCGCCTTCCCGCCCCGCTCCCCGTCCCCGCCGCTCCCCCGGCGCAGAGAGGCCCGTCATGTCCGACGCCACCGCCGTCCGCCCCGGTCCGCCCGCGGCGCCCGCGATCCCCCGTGCCTCCTGGCTCGCCCTCACGGCGTTGCTGCTCGGCATGTTCGTCGCCCTGCTCGACACGACCATCGTCAACGTCGCGCTGCCCACGATCCGCACCTCGCTCGACGCCAGCGAGTCGACGCTGTCGTGGATCATCTCCGGGTACGCGCTGGCCTTCGGCCTCACGCTCATCCCCGCCGGCCGCATCGGCGACCGCATCGGCCACAAGTGGGTCTACGTCACCGGCGTGGCGCTCTTCACGATCGCGAGCCTCGCCTGCGGCGTGGCGCAGTCCGACCTGCAGCTCGTCGTGTTCCGCGTCGTGCAGGGCCTCGCGGGCGGCATCTTCGTGCCCGCGGTCACCGCGTTCATCCAGCTGCTCTTCCCGGGCCGCGCCCGCGGCACCGCGTTCGCCATCATGGGCGCCGTCATCGGCGTCTCGTCGGCGCTCGGCCCCATCATCGGCGGCCTCATCATCGCCGCCGCCGGCGACGAGGCCGGCTGGCGCCTCGTCTTCTTCGTCAACCTGCCCTTCGGCGTCATCACGGTCGTCGCCGCGGCCGTGCTGCTGCCGAAGCGCGACCCCTCGGTCGCCCGCCCCGACCGCGGGCTCGACGGCGTCGGCCTCGTGCTCGTCTCCGCCGCCTTCGTCGCCCTGCTCGTGCCGCTCATCCAGGGCCAGGAGGAGGGCTGGCCGCTGTGGACCTGGCTCTCGCTCGCCGGCGGCGTCGTGCTGCTCGCGGCCTTCGGGGCCTGGGAGGTCTCGGTCGCGCGCCGCGGGCGCACGCCCCTCGTTCCCCCTGCCCTCTTCGCGCACCCGTCGTTCACGGGCGGCGTCGTGCTCGCCCTCGTCTACTTCGCGGCCTTCACGAGCATCTTCTTCACCATCTCGCTGCTCTGGCAGTCCGGGCTCGGCCACACCGCGCTCGCCTCGGGCGCCGTCGCGATCCCCTTCGCCGTGGGCAGCATCATCAGCTCGTCGCAGAGCAACCGCCTCGCGCAGCGCCTCGGCCGCACCGTGCTCGTGCTCGGCACGGCCCTCGTGACGATCGGCCTCGGCTGGTCGTGGATCGTGCTGCTCGTCACCGACGCCGCCGACCTCACCAACTGGCTGCTGCTGGCCCCGCTGCTCATCGCGGGCCTCGGCAACGGCTTCTTCATCGCCCCGAACGTGCAGTTCATCGTCGCCACCGTCGACCGCCGCGACGCCGGCTCGGCGAGCGCCGTGATCTCGGCGATCCAGCGCATCGGCTCGGCCGTCGGCATCGCGATCATCGGCAGCGTGCTCTTCGGCTCGCTGCCCGGCGGGCGCGAGCTCGCCACCGCGGCCGGCCGCGCCACGGGCTTCACCGACGCCGCGGCGGCCGCCATGGGCGTCAGCGCCGCGTTCGCCCTCGTGGCGTTCCTGCTCGTCTTCGCCCTGCCCCGCCAGGTGCCGCAGGCAGGAGGCGCGCCCCGCCAGGCCGCGCCCGCCGAGCCGGCGACGCCCACGGCCTGACCGGCCGGCGCCTCCTGCCCGCGGGCGGCCCACCGGGCGAGTGCGTCGGACCAGGGCGTCCGCGCACGCCCGGGCACGGCGGACCCGCCCGGACTCCCGACGGGCGGACCCAGCCGACAGCCGCAGCCCAGGGCGACGACCGTTCCCGGACGACTCCGAGCAGGGGCGAGCAGACTGGCACGATGCCCACCGCCGATCCGACGTTGTCCGCCCGTCGCGACCGGGTCCTCCCGCTCGACGGGCTGAGGACCCTCGCCATCGCGCTGGTGGTCCTCTACCACCTGCACGTGCCGGGGTTCGGCAGCGGCTTCGTGGGCGTCAACGTCTTCTTCGTGCTCTCGGGCTACCTCATCACGACCCTCCTGCTGCGCGAGCACGCGCGCACCGGCCGCATCCGGCTGGGTCGCTTCTGGGTGCGCCGCATCCTGCGCCTCTACCCCACGCTGCTCGCGGTCGTCGTCGTCGGCGTCGCGCTCTGGGGCGTCGTCGGCACGTACCAGGGCAGCACCATGACCGCCGGGGGCGCCGCCCTCGTCGCCGTCACCTACACGGGCAACCTGGCGCGCGCGTTCTTCGCCGAGGCCCAGGGCGTCTTCGCGCCCATGTGGAGCCTCTCCATGGAGGAGCAGTTCTACCTCGTCTGGCCCCCGCTCCTCCTGCTCGGCCTCGCGCTCGTCGCGGGCCGCCGGCACGCCCGGGCGGTGCTCGTCGGGGTCCTCGCCGTGCTCGTCGTCGCGTCGAGCGTCGCCGCGGGCCTGCTCCACGAGGTCCCCACCTCGGGCTCGACGCCGGCCGTGTACTTCAGCCCGGTGCTCAACGTCGGCCCGCTGCTGCTCGGCTGCCTGCTCTCGGTCGTGCTCGGCTCCGAGCGCGGGCGGGCGCTGTTCGCGGGACGCGGCGGCACCGCCGCCACCTGGGTCGGCCTGGCGGGCGTGCTCGGCTCGCTCGTCGTCATCCGCAGCGGCTGG
>Ga0265797_10005631_pt1 | contig 18169 bp, 17 predicted proteins | sample P2T30metagenome_FD_192433 | JGI IMG/M metagenome (GOLD analysis project Ga0265797, IMG submission 192433) | Plant litter microbial communities from East Loma Ridge, Irvine, California - P2 T30 | ecosystem: Environmental > Terrestrial > Plant litter > Unclassified | place: USA: California... | reverse complement strand
CGAGCGGCCATGCGGCGCTCGACAACGAGACCCTGCTCGCGCTGTCGGCGTGCAGCTTCAAGCCGCCCGTCGTCGACGGCAAGCCGGCCGCGGCCTGGGCCATCGTGCAATACGTCTGGACGCTCGAATAGCGCGGCAGCTCCGGCTCAGTGCGGCCCGATGTGCTCGTACAGGATGATGCAGCCGATCGCGATCAGTACCAGGCCGCCGACCAGTTCCGCGCGCCTGCCGACGATGCGGCCCAGGCCGCGCCCCAGCATCACGCCCAGCGTCACCATGGTGAAGGTGGCCAGGCCGATGGCGCCGGCGGTGGTGAAGATGTTGGCGTCGATCAGCGCCAGGCTGGCGCCGACCACCATGGCGTCGATGCTGGTGGCGAAGCCGGTGATCGCCAGCAGCCAGAACGAATGCTTGCTCGGTTTGTCGTCGTCGTCCTCGCCCGGCGTCAGGCTCTCGCGGATCATGCGCAGGCCCAGCAGGCCAAGCAGGGTGAAGGCGATCCAGTGGTCCCAGGCTTCGACGTACGGTGCCGCCACATGGCCCAGCGCCCAGCCGACCAGCGGCGTCAGGCCCTCGATGACACCGAAGATGATGCCGGTGCGCAGGGCTTCCTTGAGGTGGGGACGCTGCAGGGCCGCACCCTTGCCGATGGCGACGGCAAAGGCGTCGGTGGACATGGCAAGCGCGATGGCGGCGGTGGCGAGGAAATTCATGGGTGTCTCGTGGCCGGGCGTGAACGAAGGTACGCCGGCGCGGCCCGGACAGAGCGCGCTGGCATACCCAAGGTCTTGCCAACCGAGACGGCTGCCCGTACCACGGCGCCGTGTGCGCCGAGTGTGTTGATACGGGAACTTCCTGGCACCGGAACGGTACGCGGAAGCAGGCTACTCCCCTGTGGGATTGGGCGCATCATACAACATGTGCAATAAAAAACCCAGCGCCGCCGTGAAGCGGGACGCTGGGAAAGGGACAGACACCGGTATCCGGGTTCAGTCGTGCGGCGTCACGCAGGTGCCCGCCGCTCTCATTCGAGCTCCTCGCAGCGCACCGTGTCGGCATCGCCGGCCGCGCCGCCGAGCACATCGATGTTGCCGAAGGCGGCCGCGAAGCCGGCGTTGCTGCTCACGCTGAATGGCGTGTCGACGCGCGCCAGGTCCACGCCCCTGGCCGTGAAGCAGGCCAGCGGAATCTTGACGACCTGCCTGCCCTTGCCGGCCAGGCGCGCGAACAGCCGGGTGGCGTCCAGTGGCTGGCCGCAGGCGCTGCTGCCGCCGCTTCCGATACCACTACCGCCACCACTACCGCCGCCGCCGCTGCACAGCATGCCGAGCGTGACCTTGCCGGTCGGCGCGGCCTGCACCATCGTGTCGAAGCGCAGCACGCCCCTGTCGCTGGCCGCCCGCGGCAAGGCCAGCGCCCTGCTACCATGCGCCTCATAGGTGGCGGCGCCGGTCCAGGCCACCAGGCGCGCATCCTGCTGGGTCTTGAGCTGCACCACCGAAGCGGTGGCGCCGGGCACGCTGACGGCCGCATTCAGGTCGGCACCGAGCGGCTTGCTCTCGCCGCCGCCGTGCAGCCGCAGCGGGAAGCTGGCGCGGTCGGCCTGGCCCGACAGCGGATAGGTGGCCGAGGCGCTGCAGCCGCCGGCCGGGTAAGTCGTATCCAGTTGCCCGAGCCGGGAGCGCTGGCCGGCTTTCAACCCGTAGCCGTAGGCGAACAGCGGGGCGTAGTCGGCATCGCCGACGTTGAGCGCGGTCTGGCAGACGGTCTTTGGCCACGAATACGTCAATGTGCCGCGGAAGTCGTAGGCCTTCGCGCCCTTGCCCGCGACCAGCAGGTCGGACACGCCCTTGCCCTCGGTGCCCGGCAGCCAGGCGGCGACGAAGGTGTCCGACAGATTCAGCAGGTCGTTGACCCACAGCGGCCGCCCCGACATCAGCACCGTGATCACCGGCTTGCCTTTACCGTGGACAGCCTGCAGGACGGCCAGGTCTTCCGGATAGCGGCTGGAATGGCGCAGCGTGCCCGAGGGGACGATGTCGCCGTCGCCTTCGGCATACGGGCCTTCGCCGATCACGGCGATCACCGCATCGAAGCGTGCCGGGTCGACGCCCTTGCCGTCCACACTATAGGTCACGTTGGCGGCGCCGGCCGCGGCGCGGATGCCGGCCAGCACCGTGTCGCCATTCGGGAAGTCGGTGTTGGTGTTGCCGGTGCCTTGCCAGCTCAGGGTCCAGCCGCCGGTCTGGTACGACATGCTGTCGGCGGCCTTGCCGACCACGAGAATACGCCCGCCGGATGCCAGCGGGAGTACGGGGCCTTCGTTCTTCAGCAGCACCAGCGATTCGCGCACCGCGCGCCGCGCCAGTTCGCGTGCCTGCATCGCGTCAGGCTTGCCTGCGTAGCGGTTGGCGGAAGGCCGCGTGCCGAACACGCCGGCGCGCAGCTTGACGCGCACGATGCGCGACACGGCGTCGTCGATGCGCGCCATCGGGATGCGGCCCGCTTCCACATCCTGCATCGTGTTGCGGATGAAGGCTTTCCAGTCGTCCGGTACCATCACCATGTCGATGCCGGCATTGATCGCGCGCGCGCAGCTGTCGTTGCGGCAGCCCGCCACCTCGCCGATGCCGTTCCAGTCGGTGACCACGAAGCCGTCGAAGCCCATTTTGTCCTTCAGGATGTCGGTCAGCATGCGCTTGTCGCCGTGCAGCTTGCCGTGGTCCTGGCCGGTGCCGGTGTCGACCCAGCTGTTGAACGAGGCCATCACGGTCTGGGCGCCCGCTTCCAGGCCGCTGAAGTAGCCGGGCGCGTGGATATTCATCATCTCGCGCTCGGTGGCGCGGGTGACGCCGGTGTTGATGCCGTTCTCGGTGCCGCCGTCGCCCATGTAGTGCTTGATGCTGGCGATCACGTTGCCATCGTCCTTGAAGGCCCCCTGCAAGCCCTTCACATACACGCCGGCATAGTCCTGCACCACGCGCGGGTCTTCCGAAAAGCCTTCGTAGGTGCGGCCCCAGCGGTCGTCGCGCACCACCGCCACGGTGGGTCCGAACACCCAGGCAATGCCGGTGGCGCGCACCGCCCGGCCGGTGGCGGCGCCGATCTCGCCGACCAGCGCCGGATCGTGGGCGGCGCCGAGGCCGATGTTGTGCGGGAAGGCGGTGGCGCCATGGGCGTTGTTGTGGCCGTGGACCGCATCGGTGCCCCAGATCACCGGCACCTTGAGCGCCATGTCGGTCGCCATCGAGGCATCGTAGAAGCTGTCCGCCAGTTTCACCCAGGCCGCCGGCCCGGCATATTTGTCCATGCCGGGCGTGCTGCCGCCGCCGTTCAGCACCGCACCCAGGTAATACTGCCTGACGTCGTCCGGCGTCACGCTCTTGAGCTCGGCCTGGGTCATCTGGCCGATCTTCTGCGCCAGCGTCATCTTGCCGACGATGGCGGTGACGCGCGCTTCCAGCGCCGGATCGGGCGCGATCGCGCTGTGCAGGCGTGGCCACGCCGTCAGCTGTTTGCGGGCCGGCGCCTTGGCAGTATCGGCGGTATCAGCGGTATCGGCAGCCTGCGCCGGCGCGGATCCGAGGGCGGGCAAAGCCAAAGCCACGGCCAGTGCCATGGCCAACGCCGGCGTCGTGAGCGGCCGCGCCGGCTGCGGGCGGCGGAATGCTTGGGTCATGCAGGGTCTCCTGTTTTATCCGGAACCGCGATTGGAAACGATTCCAATGTGTGCCGTGATAGTGAAGGGAAATCCCGGCCCTGTCAACTCGTCCGTCAAACCTCTCTGAGGAAGGCCTGGTACCAGCGCGCGCTGTCCTTCAGGCGCCGCTGCTGGGTCGCGTAATCGACATGCACCAGGCCGAAACGGCGCGCATACCCTTCGGACCACTCGAAGTTGTCGAGCAGGCTCCAGGCAAAGTAGCCTTTGACCGGGGCGCCGTCCTTGACCGCGCCGCGCAGCGCCGCCAGGTGGCGCATGAAGTAGCGGCGCCGCTCGACGTCGTGGACCGCGCCGTCGCCCTCGACCACGTCGTCGTAGCAGGCGCCGTTCTCGGTCACGTACAGCGCACCAGGCGCGTAGTCATGGTGCACGCGCAGCAGCAATTCGGCCAGGCCCTGCGGCGCTACCGGCCAATTCATCGCCGTCGTCTCGACGCCGCGCGCTTCCAGCACGCGCACCCCGAGCGGCCCCTTGCCGGGGGCATCGGCCACGGTCTCCGGGAAGTAGTAATTCACGCCCAGGAAATCGGTGGGCGCGGCGATCGCTGCCATGTCGCCGGGATGGACCACCGGGGCGGCGGCGCCGACCTGGCGCAGCGTCGATTCCGGATAGCCGCGGCCGTACAGCGGGTCGAGGAACCAGCGGTAGCGCAGGCCGTCATGGCGTTCCAGCGCGGCGCGGTCAGGCGCACTGCCGGAAGCCGCGCGCAGCGGATGCAGGCTGAGGGCGATGCCGACGCGGGCATCCGGCACATTGGCGCGGATCACCGGCACCGCCTTGCCGTGCGAAAGGAGCACGTGGTGGGCCACCTGCAGCGCGGTCTTGAAATCGGCGATGCCGGGCGCGTGCCACCCTTCGTGGTGGCCGATCATCGCCGTGCACCAGGGCTCGTTGTGGGTGATCCAGTGCTTCACGCGGTCGCCCAGGCGGCGGGTCATGGTGTCGGCCAGGTCGACGAAGGCATCGACGGTGGCGCGCGCGTTCCAGCCGCCGCGCTCCTGCAGGGCCTGCGGCAAGTCCCAGTGATACAGCGTGGCCCAGGGTTGCAGGCCGCGTTCCAGCATGCCGTCGACCAGGCGCTCGTAGAAGTCCAGGCCTTTCGGGTTCGGCTTGCCGCCCTCCGCGCCGAAGATGCGCGGCCAGGCGATCGAGAAGCGGTAGGCGCCCAGCCCGAGATCGCGTGCGATGTCGAGGTCCTGTGGCCAGCGGTGATAATGGTCGCAGGCGACCGCCCCGCTGGAGCCGTCGCGGATCGTGCCCGGGGTGGCGGCGAAGCGGTCCCAGATCGATTCGACCCGGCCGTCGGCATCGGCCGCGCCTTCGATCTGGTACGAGGAGGTGGCGGCGCCCCACAGGAAGTCGGCGGCGAAATCGCTGCGCGCCGGTGCCTGCGCCTGTGGTGCATTACCCTGTTCGGTGTCCTGGCGTGTGTTGGTCATGGTCGGGTCAGATCGGGTCTGGGAGGTGGAAAGGTTTCCATATCGGGTGCAAAAAAAAGCCGGCCGGCTCCGGTGGCGCTCATGCCGCCTTGCGGCGCGCGCCGGGCGCCTTGGCCAGCGAGGCACGCTGGGTCACGCTGACCGGGAAGTCGCGCGATACCGGCAACTTCATGTCGTAGCACAAATTGAGCAAGGCATTCACGCCGCTCAGGGTCATCTCGCGCCAAGGCATGTGCACGGAGCTCAGGCGCGGCGCCGAAAACGCCGCGCTCGGCGTGTCGTCGTAGCCCAGCACCGACAAGTCGTGCGGCACGCGGATGCCGGCTTCCTGGAAACAGGCCAGCGCGCCCACCGCCATTTCGTCGTTGGCGCAGAACAGCGCGCTGCAGGGGTAGCCGGAGTCCATCAGGGCCCTGGCCGCGGCAAAGCCGCCGGCCGGCGAAAAATCGCTTTCCACGCGCCATACCTTGTCGGGGTCGATGCCGTTCTCGGCCAGCTCGCTCATGAAACCGGCGATGCGTTCGTTGTTGTCGGCCAGGCTGCGCGGCCCCTCGACCACCGCGATCTTGCGGTGCTTGTGGGTCAGCAGCGAACGCGCCGCCAGGCGCCCGCCCAGCACGTGGTCGACCGTGAAGCACTGCTCGTCCCGCCCTTCGAAAGCATGGTTCAGCGCCACCAGCTGGCCGGCCTTGATGCCCAGCGCCGCCACGTCTTCCTCGAGCAGCGCGCTGGTCATCACGATCAGGCCGTCGCAGCCGCGCTCGATCAGGAAGTCGATGCCTTCGATCGCCTGGCGCCGCGCGTCGCCGAGGCCGACGCCGAAGGCCAGCACCATGTGCACGCCGGCGGCGCGCAGTTCGGTGTCGATGATCTGCAGGATCGGCGTATAAAAGGTCCCGCTCAGCACCGGAATGTAGACGCCGACCATGCGGCTCGAGCCCGACAGCAGGGCGCGCGCCGCGTGCGAGGGCCGGAAGCCCAGCTCGTCGATCGCCTTTTTCACCCGCTCCAGCGTGGCGGGCGACACCGAGCCGCGCCCGCTGACCACGCGCGACGCCGTGCCCAGGCCGACGCCGGCCAGCTTCGCTACATCCTTGATCGTCGCCACAGTCTTACCTCATCCAGGGTTGAATAATCAGTCCGAAACCGAGCGCTTCGATGCCAAACACCGAAGCATACTGCATTCGTTGCCCAATGCCTACCTGCGTTGGCCGTCATGCGGGTCGAACAGCGAGACCCGCGCCGCATCGATCGCAAACGCGACCTGGTCGCCCGGTGCGAAGCTGCGCATGTCGTGCACCAGCGCGCCCAGCGCATGGCGGCCGCAGCGCAGCCACACCACCTGGTGGTTGCCCATCGGCTCGACCAGGGTGACCTCGGCGCGCAACGGGCCGTCCGCGCGGATGGCGACGTGTTCCGGGCGCACGCCCAGCACCACGGCGCCGGCCGGCACCGGCAGCACCCCGACAGCCGGCGTCAGCGCGATGGCATCGCCGCGGAAGTGCCCGGCCCCGTCCACCTCGCCGTCGATGAAGGCCATCGCCGGCGCACCCAGGAAGCCGGCCACGAAGCGGTTGGCCGGACGTTCGTACACCTCGGCCGGGGTGCCGATCTGCTGGATGCGGCCTTTTTCCATCACCACGATGCGGCTGGCCAGCGTCATCGCTTCCACCTGGTCGTGGGTCACGTAGATCATGGTCGAGCCGAGGGCCTGGTGCAGCAGCTTCAGTTCGCGCCGCAGTTCGGCGCGCAGCTTGGCGTCGAGGTTGGACAGCGGCTCGTCGAACAGGAACACCCCCGCCTCGCGCACCAGCGCCCGGCCGATGGCGACGCGCTGGCGCTGGCCGCCCGAGAGCTGGGCCGGCTTACGCGCCAACAGCGCATCCAGCTGCAGCATCTCGGCGGCGCGCGCCACCCGGCGCCGGATCTCGTCCCTGGGCGTGCCGGCGATGCGCAGGCCGAAGGACATATTCGCTTCCACCGTCATCGTCGGGTACAGCGCATACGACTGGAACACCATGCCGATTCCGCGTTCGCTCGGGTCGGCGTCGGTCATGTCGTGGCCGCCGATCTCGATCGCCCCGCCGGCCGGTTCGACCAGGCCGGCGATGCTGTGCAGCAGGGTCGACTTGCCGCAGCCGGAGGGGCCGAGCAGTACCAGGAATTCGCCCGGTTCGACCTGCAGATCGAGGTCGCGGATGATGTCGCGTTCGCCGAGGCGGATATGAAGCTTGTGCAGTTGGACCTTGGCCATGCGGATCAACCCTTGACTGCGCCGGCGGCGATGCCGCGCACGAACCAGCGCCCGGAAAAGAAATACAGCGCCAGCGGCAGCAGCGCGGTCAGGATGGTGGCGGCCATGTTGACGTTGTACTGGCGGGTGCCGGTGGTGGTGTTGATGACGTTGTTCAGTTCCACCGTCATCGGCAGGTTGTCGCGCCCGGCGAACACCAGGCCGAGGATGTAGTCGTTCCACACGCCGGTCACCTGCATGATGGCGGCCACCACCACGATCGGCAGCGACATCGGCAGCATCACCTGCAGGAAGATGCGCCAGAAGCCGCCGCCGTCGATGCGCGCCGCCTGGAACAGTTCATGGGGCACGCCCGCATAATAATTCCGGAACAGCAGGGTCATCACCGGCATGCCGAACACCAGGTGCACCAGCACGATCGCCGGCAGCGAGCCGAAGATGCCGGCCAGCGCCATCACCCGTACCAGCGGATAGATCATTACCTGCACCGGCACGAAGGCACCGGCCAGCAAAATTCCAAATAACAGGTTCGCCCCGCGCGGGCGCCAGAACGACAGCGCGTAGCCGTTCACGGCGCCGATGGCGATCGCCAGCAGCGTGCTCGGCACCGTGATCCAGACCGAATTGCGGAAGCCGCCGCGGATGCCCTCGCAGGCGGCGCCGGTGCAGACCCCGCTCCAGGCCTGGCGCCAGGGTTCGAAGGTCCACGCATGCGGCAGCGCCAGGATGCCGCCCTGGCGGATTTCGATCATCGGTTTCAGCGAGGTGACCACCATCACGTACAGCGGCAACAGGAAGAAGGCGGCCGCGCCCAGCAGGAACACGTAGATGCCGATGCGGGCCGGGTTCCAGCGCCGGCGCCGGCTGCGGCCGCGCACCGGTGCCCGCGCCGGCAGTGGCGCCGGGCCCACCGGGCCCTGTTCTGGCCCGTGCTCAGGCTGTACCGGCGCGGCCACATCGCGATCCAGTGCGGGCGGCTGAATCGAGCGGCTCATGCAGCCTCCTTGCGCGCGCGGGCATAGGCATACGGCGCCAGCAGCGCCAGCACCGGCACCAGCAGCACGACCGCGCCGGCCGAGGCCAGGCCGACGTTCGAGCGCAGGAACAGGTGGTCCATGATGAACTTGGTCGGCACTTCGCTGGCGGTACCCGGCCCGCCCTGGGTCATCGCCACCACCGCGTCGTACAGCTTGACCACCGCGGTCGACAGCAACAGCAGCACGGTGGCGATCGTCGGCCACAGCATCGGCAGCACGATGCGCGCATACACGCGCCAGGGCGGGATGCCGTCCAGGCGCGCCGCCTTCCAGATGTCGGGGTCGACGCCGCGCAGGCCGGCCAGCATCAGCGCCATCACCAGCCCGGAAGCCTGCCACACGGTGGCGATGACCACCGTGTAGATCACCATGTCCTGGCGCACGATCCAGTCGAAGCTAAAGCCGGGAAACCCGAGCCCGCGCACCACGCCGTCGATGCCGTCGCCCGGGGTCAGCAGCCATTGCCATACCAGGCCGGTGGCGACGAAGGACATCGCATACGGATACAGGAAGATGGTGCGGAACACGCCCTCGCCGCGCACGCGCTGGTCGATGAACACCGCCAGCAAAAAGCCGATCGCCAGGCAGGCGGCGACGAACAGCACGCCGTACACGGCCAGGTTGTGCAGCGACAGCATCCAGCGCTCGTTGTCGAACAGGCGCCCGTACTGGGCCAGGCCGATGAAGCGGCCCGACGGGAAGGTGCGCGAGCCGGTCATGGAGATATACAGGGTCCAGGCGGCGGCGCCGAGGTAGGCGACGATGGCGGTCAGCGCCATCGGCAGCAGGGCCGTATGGGGCGCCAGGCGCGCGGCCAGGCGGGCGGCTTTCATGGATGCGGCCCCTCTCAATAGCGCAGCGCCGAAGCGATGCTGTTCTGGGCCCGCTCCACCGGCATGTCGGTGTTCCAGTAGGCGGTCAGCACGTCCTGCAGCGCGCCGTTCTGGTCGGGGGTCAGGTAGATCTCGAGCACGCCGAGCGGGCGCGCGCGGTCGCGCACGATCGCCACGCCTTTTTGGGCGCAGGCGTCGAGACCGCTGGCGTCGGCGTCGGTGCGCGCCGGGATCGAGCCCTTGAGGCGGTTGAAGGACAGTTGCACGGCGGGGTCGGCAACCACCCGCGCCACCAGCTTTTGGGCGCGCAGCGCCGCCGCATCGCCGGTGCGCGGAAACACCAGCACGTCGCCCTGCACCAGGTAGGGGCTGGACGGGCCGAGGCCCGGCAGGCAGCCGTAGTCGCGCTCGGGCAGCTGGCCGGCGGCGGTGAACTCGCCCTTGGCCCAGTCGCCCATCACCTGGATGCCGGCGCGCCCTGCGATCACCATCGCGGTGGCGTCGTTCCAGTTGCGGCCCGGCGCGGCCGGATCGACGTAGGCGTGCAGGCGCTTGTAGGCCAGCAGCACGCGGCGGAAGTCGCGCGAGAGGATCGCCGCCTGGTCGCGGTCGCGCACCACGCGCAGGTACAGGTCGCGCCCGCCCAGGTTGGACAGCATCAGCGAGAACAAAATGCTCTCCTGCCAGGCCTGGCCGCCGTGCGCCAGCGGCACCAGGCCGGCCGCCTTGAGCTTGTCCAGCGCCGCGAACAGTTCGTCGACGTTCTGCGGCGCGCGCGCGATCCCGGCCCGGGCAAATGCGGGCTTCGAATACCAGAGCCAGGTCTGCATGTGGATGTTGACCGGCGCCGCATACCAGTGGCCCTTGACCCGGATGACATCGACGATGGGCTGCGGCAGCGTGCGCTCCCAGGCGTCGCGCCGGGCGGTCTCGTCGACGTCGTTCAGCAGGTCTTCCTCGATGATGTCGACGAACTGGCGCGAGGTGTTGAACTGGGCTGCGGTGGGCGGCTTGCCGCCGAGGATGCGGTTCAGGGTGACGGCGCGCGACTGGTCGCCGCCGGCGATGGCGGTATCGATCCAGGTGCCGCCGAGCCCGCGGTAGGCTTGCGCCACCTGCTTGATGGCCGCGGACTCCCCGCCCGAGGTCCACCAGTGGATCACCTCGGCCTGCGGCCCCGGCTGGGCCGCGGCCGGCGCACCGAAGATCATGGACGCGCACAGCGCCGCCGGCCAGCGGCGACGCGGGGTCCTGTCAGTTCCAAGCATCCTGTCTCCCTTTCGGCTGCCATTTCGGTGCGCTTGGAAGCGTTACCATGGCTTGTTGCCGGACCTGCGTGCCGGGCCGAATGTAATGTCAGTTGGAAATTAATAAATGAATTTTCCTACAAAATCGGAGGCCGATGTTGGGAAATTTCATTTTTGACACCTGGAAATGGCCGGATTTGCGTAATAAAGCGACACGGCAGGACGTGGCGGGCAGCCGGCCGCGATCACGGCTGCAGCCGGTAACCGACCGCGGTCTCGGTCAGCAGATGGCACGGCTGGGCCGGATCGGCCTCCAGCTTCTGGCGCAGGTGTCCCATGTAGATGCGCACATAATGGCCGTTGCCGGCATGCGACGGTCCCCACACTTCGCGCAGCAGCTGCGGCGCGGTGACGATCCGGCCCAGGTTCGCCACCAGCGTTGCGAGCAGCTTGTACTCGGTCGGCGTCAGGTGCACCGGCTGGCCGTCGCGTAACACCTGGCGCCGGTGCAGGTCGACTTCCACGCCGCCGAAACGCACCGTGGATGCCGTTTCGGCGACGCCCCGATGCCGCCGCCGCAGCGCCGCACGCACCCGCGCCAGCAGTTCGCCGACGCCGAAGGGCTTGGTCAAATAATCGTCGGCGCCGGCGTCCAGCGCCGCGATCTTGCCGGCCTCGTCGACGCGTGCCGACAGCACGATGATCGGGACCTGGCTCCAGGCCCGTACCGCCTGGATCAGCGCGAGGCCATCGCCGTCGGGCAGGCCGAGGTCGAGCACGATCAGGTCCGGGCTGCGGCTGCCGGCATCGATCACGCCGCGCCTCAGGCTTTCCGCCTGATGCACCTGCCAGCCCTCGCCTTCGAGCGCCATGCGCACGAAGCGGCGGATCTGCGGTTCGTCCTCGACGATCAGGGCCACCGGGGCCGGTGTGTCGTGCTGCATGGGCTCAGGTGCTTTCGCGGGTGCGCAGCGTGAAACCGAGGTCGATGCGGCGCTGGGCCGGCGCGCGGCCGTCGATCACCTCCAGCAGCAGCGAGGCGGCCTCGTAGCCGATGCGGTAGCGCGGGGTGTCGACCGTGGTCAGCGAGGGCATCATCCAGGCCGATGCCGGCAAGTCGTTGAAGCCGGCGATGGCGACGTCCTGCGGCACCCGCACGCCGTGGCGCTGGCAATGGTAGATGGCGCCGTGGGCCAGGTCGTCGTTGCAGCAGAATACGGCGTCGCAGCCGAGCGCCAGGGTACGCTGCATCAGCTGGGCGCCAAGCGCGATGGTCGACGGTTCGGACGTCATCACTTCCAGCCCCGGATCGGCCAGGCCGGCGGCCTGCATCGCCCGGCGGTAGCCGTCGGCGCGGCGCAGCGTGCGCTCGTCGAGCTGGGCCCCGATGAAGGCGATGCGGCGGTAGCCCTTGTCGAGCAGGTGGCGCGTCATGGTGTGGCCGGCATCGAGCTGGGAAAAGCCGACCGACAGGTCCTGCTCGCCATCGGCCAGGTCCATCATCGAGACGATCGGGATGCGCGAACTGCCCAGCACCCGCTGCACGTGCGCACTGTGCGACAGCCCGGACAGCAGCACGCCGTCCGGATTCGACTGCAAGTAAATGTTGAGCAGCTTTTCCTCTTCGGCGTCGGAATAATGCGTATTGCCGATCAGGAGCTGGTACTGGCTGGCCTCCACCGCGTCATGGATGCCGTCCAGCACCGCGGTGAACACGGCGTTCGACAGCGAAGGCACCAGCACCACGATCACGCGCGAATGGGCCGAGGCCAGCGCGCGCGCGGCGCGGTTCGGCACGTAGCCGAGTTCGGCCACCGCCTGCTCGACCTTGGCGCGGGTCGTTTCCGACACCAGCCGCGGCTGGCTCAGTGCGCGCGACGCCGTCATGGTGGACACGCCGGCCAGCTGCGCCACTTCTTCCAGCGTGGCGCGCCCCGTCCCCCTCACCTTCCCTGCTCCGGTTCTGTTCATTCTTCTTGTCTTGGATCCTGGCAGCGAGCACCGCCGACCCTCGATTCGGCCACGAATTGATCAATTTGTCAACTCTTGTGCGAGAGGTCCTACGTGGCGGCGCTCTGTTTTCCGATTGCCTGTCTCGCCCGGCGGCTTAAGATAAAGCCTATCGGATATACATAAGGAGCACGATATGCCAAGCAACCAGGAATATAAAGGCAAGGGCATCAAAGGGCGAAATTATGATGAACTCAGCGGCGTCGGCACCAGCAGCGCCGGCAAGACCGGCACGGTCGGCAACCTGAACGACGGTGGCCGCGACGGCGGTGTCGGCACCCCGGACCTGGCCGATTCCGGCAATTTGCAGCGAACCCAGGGCCAGCCGGGCGGCACCCCGGCCCAGGGCGATTCGGTGCGCAGCCAGGGCAACCGCCAGGGCGCACAGCATACCCCGGACGATGCCGCCTGATACATACGCAGTAAGCAGTGAGCAGTGAGCAGCAGGTGGTAAGCAGTACCCAGCAAGCAGCATGCAATACCGCAGCAACCCGCAGTACGCTTTACCCCCGGCGCCGAGTCCTCCACGGCGCCCCCCGCCGCCCGGTCTCCCTCGCTCGGGAGACTTCCACACCGGGCGGCGGACCACACCAGCGTCCCCCACCCGGCTTGTTTCGTGCAGCCCATTCAGTCACTGCCATGGCGCCACTGTCGAGCACTTGTGCTGCCGGCGCGGCCGTTGCCGCCGATGGCTGTCCGGGCACGCCTGGGCGCCCGCTGCAACCCTAGACCGCCTCGGCGGCGCGCCCGCTTTCCTGGCCGGCGCCGTTCATGTTAGCGTCACCGCCGGCTTCCTCCGGCACCAGCAGGTGCAGCTGGTCGTCCAGCACCTCGAAGCGCAGCGGCAGCGCCATCTTGCAGACTTCGCCGTCGGTGGCAACCTTCAGCCGGCGCCGCCCCGACAGCAGCGGCGCCCTCACCGTCATGCTGCGGAAGGCAAAGGCATCGACGTCGTCGGCTTCGCCGAGGCGGCCGAGGGCGCCGCGCACCAGCAGGCCGAGCATGCGCAGCTTGCCGACCGCACGCGGCGCGATTGCCGCCAGCCTGCCTTCGTCGAGCGCATCCTGCATGGGCGGCATGCCGACCTGTTCCATCTACAGGCGGTTGTTGCCGACGAAAAGCGTCGGGGTCCGCAGGCGGCGCGGGTGGCCGTCGAGTTCGAGCGTGATGCGCAGGTTGCGGTGGCGGCCGAGCGCGGTCTTGACCGCCGACAGCAGCGCCACCACGCGCGATCGCCCATACTGCTGCTTGTCATGCTCGCGCTCCTCGAGCAGCTTGGGGTAGAGGCCGACGCTGGCATTCACCAGGAAGATGCGGTCGTTGACCTTCCCGATCTGCACCGGCCGCACGCGCGCGCGCAGCAGCGCATGCACGGCATCGCGCAGGTCTTCGGGAATGCGGTGGGTGCGGCCGAAATAATTGAAGGTGCCCTGGGGGAGCACGCCGAACGGACAGCCGGCGCGCACCGCCTCGTGCGCCACCGTATTGAGGGTGCCGTCGCCGCCGGCCGCCACCAGGATGCCGTTTTCCTCGCGGGCACGGGCCGCCATCCGTTCGGCGGCCGCGCCGAGCCCGGATGCGTCGTGCACGACCTCCACGTGGCAGCGCCGGCCGGCGCCCTCCAGCACGTCGCGGATGGTCGAGCAGCGCAGGTCGGTTTCGGCGCGTCCCGACCCGGCGTTGAGCACCACCAGGAAAGGCGCATCGGGGCGCGGCTGGGTCATCTGCATGCTGGGCGGGTCTCCACGGTTACATTGAAATCGACGCCAGCATAGCAGTGTTTACGGGGACAGGCGGTCCGCTTGGCAAGGCCCGTGCGAAGGCCCTGCAAGTCGCAGATTTGTCGACGCGCCAAGGGCTGGGCGACAAGGTTATACTCGCCTCCGTAATCATTACGACATCATGACATACCACCGGGCCGGGTCCGCTCGCGCGCCTCCACCCAACCCACAGGCATCAGAATGAGAATCAGCAAGGAAAAGGCAGCCGAGAACCGGGCAGCATTGATCAGGGCTGCCAGCAAGCTTTTCCGCGAACGCGGAATCGACGGCGTCGGCGTCGCCGAAATCAGCAAGGAAGCCGGCCTGACCCACGGCGCCCTGTACGCCCATTTCAAATCGAAGGAAGAACTGGCGCTCGAAGCGCTGGCCTACGGCCTCGAACAGACCAACGCCCGCATCTACGCCACGACCAAGGACGGCATGCCCGACCTGGCGGGCTATCTCGACCATTACCTGGCCGCCGAGGGCCGCGACGACTACGGCAACCGTTGCCCGATCGCGGCCTCGGCCAGCGAGATCGGCCGCCTCGATCCGTCCATCAGCGCCCGCTTTGCCGAAGGCTATATGGTGCTGGCGCGCGCCTTCGAGCGCCAGATCGCGGCCAACCAGCCCGGCAGCGACGCGCTGGCGCGCGCCATGGTCGCGGTGGCGGCGATGGTCGGCGGCCTGGCCGTGGCGCGCGGCGCCGCCAAGGGCAATCCGGCGGTGTCGGACCAGGTGCTGAAGGCGACGCGGCGCATGCTCGACGAGATGATGCTGGCCGCGCCTAAATAAGACCGGTTACTTGGTCACCGCGATTTCGGTACGGTGACCGCCCTTGAAGGTATACAGCGTGATCGCACCGTCGCGGATGTCGCCGCGGTTGTCGAAGGCGATGTTGCCGGTCACGCCCTTGTACTGGGTCTTGGCCAGCACCGGCAGGTATTTCGCCGGGTCGGCCGAGCCGGCCTTGTCCATCGCGGCGGCCAGCAGCAGGGTCGCATCGTAGGAATACGGGGCGATGATCTGGACGTCGATACCGTAGCGCTTGCGGTAGTCGGCGCGGAACTTGTCCATCGCCGCCTTGCCTGCCGCTTCGACGCCGCCGGCTTCGGCGCACACCACCTGGCCGTCGGCCATGGTGCCGCCCGACAGCTTGTGCATCTCGTCCGAGCAGATGCCGTCGCCGCCCATCATGCGCGCGTTCAGGCCGAGCTGCTTCATCTGGCGCAGCATCGGACCGGCCACCGCATTCATGCCGCCGAAGAACACCAGGTCCGGATTGCTGGCGCGCACGCGGGTCAGGATCGCCGCGAAATCGGTCGCCTTGTCGTTGGTGAATTCCTTGGCCACCACGTTGACGCCCTGCTGGCGCAAACCGATGCTGAACTCGTTCGCCAGGCCCTGGCCGTAGGCGGTGCGGTCGTCGATCACGGCGACGCGCTTGACGCCCATGGTCTTGGCGGCATAGCGGCCCAGCACGCGGCCGAGCTGGATATCGTTGGCGACCACGCGGAAGGCCGTGTTGAAACCCTGCTGCGTGTATTTCGGCGACGTGGTCGAGGCCGAGATCTGCGGGATGCCGGCGTCATGGTAGATTTTCGAGGCCGGGATCGTGGTGCCCGAGGTCTCGTGGCCGATCACGGCATTGACCCGGGCGTCGGCCAGTTTCTGGGCCGCCGCCGTGGCCTGCTTCGGATCGCCGGCGTCATCCTCGCCCACCAATACCCATTTGACCTTCTTTCCGCCGATGGTCGCGCCGCGCGCATTCAGGGCGTCGATCGCCATGCGCACGCCGTTTTCGCTGTCCTTGCCGAAGTGGGCCACCGCGCCGGTCATGGCGGCGACGTGACCGATGCGCACTTGATCCTGTGCCTGCGCCGGGGCCGTCACGCACCCCGCGGCGGACAGCGCCGCCATCAACAACACCTGCTTCTTCATTCCATCCTCATCTAATTAAGTGATTCTTTATACCAAACCGATAGGGTACCGCGCTTGGCTGTAACTAACAAGTATTCCGGGGCAACAGCCGGTTTCAGGCACAATGCAGGTTTTGCCCGCTCTTACTTTGCGCTCCACACCGATGTCCGACGATCACCCGCCGCCGCACGCGCTCCCGGCGCTGCCGGCCCTGAATGCCTTCACCCTGCTGCGCGCCCTGTTCCGGCGGCGCCGCCGCACACCCGGCGCGCGCACTCCGCGCAGCGCCTTCATGCTCGACAGCATCGACCAGGCCTGGCTGCAGCGCTACCGCGAGGCACTCGGCTTCCCCGACCACGGCGTGCCACTGACCTTTTATTACCTGCTGGCCCAGCGCGCCCAGGTGGCGACCATGCTCGATCCCGGCTTTCCGTTCCGCCTGGCCGGCACCGTGCACGCCGAAAACGCGCTGCGCCTGGAAACGCCATGCCAGCCCGGCCTGCCGCTGGTGCTGAACACCACGGTGGCAATCCGCCCGCCCAACGAAAAAGGCGCCGTGTATGCCACGCTCGACACCACCGGCGAACAGGAAGGCCGCACCGTGTTTGCCTGCCGCAGCACCTACCTGGTGGTGCGCGGCGGGCGCGCCGGCCACGGCCGCACGCGCACGCCGGACAGCGCGCTGGCGCCGCTCGCCAGCTGGCGCCTGGCGCCGGCCAGCGGACGTGCCTACGCCCGGCTGTCGGGCGACTGGAACCCGATCCACCTGTGGCACTGGTCGGCGCGGCTGATGGGCATGCAGCGGCCGATCATCCACGGCATGCACACGCTGGCGCGCGCCTGTGCCGAACTGGAACGGGCCGGCGGGCGCCCGGTCGCCTTGCTAGACGCCCGTTTCAAGGCGCCGGCACCGCTGGGCAGCGAACTGGTGCTCGGCGCCGATCCCGCCAACGGCACACTCGTGGTGCGCTGCGGCGAGCGGACCGTGGCGCAAGGACGGTTCGCCTATGCCGGTGGCGCTGCCGACGTTTGACGCAGGTCAAGCGATGCAATCGGCATATTTGTCATGCTGATGACATCGAAACGCCGGGTGCCTCCTTCGCCATGAGCCTCCAGACGAGCCAGCCGCCGAATTCCCCGCTGTATCGGCGCATACTCTTGCCCACCGACGGCAGCGAGGCATCGCAACGCGCGATCCTGGCCGGTGTCGACTTCGCACGGGAAATCGGTGCCGACGTGGTCGGCCTCACCGCCACGCCCACTTTTCGCGTACTCAGCACCGACCCCGACATGATCGGCGACACCGCCGAACAGTATGCCGGCGCCAGCCGCGAACGCGGGCGCCGCCTGCTCGACGATGTGGAAGCCGCGGCGCGCGAGGCCGGCGTAGCCTGCCAGCGCGAACAGACGGTGTCCGACGAGCCCTGGCAAGCCATTATCGATACTGCGCGCCGCTTTGGCTGCGACCTGATCGTCATGGCCTCGCACGGCCGGCGCGGGCTCAGCGGGCTGCTGCTCGGCAGCGAAACCCAGAAAGTGCTGGTGCACAGCGCCATTCCGGTGCTGGTGCACCGCTGAGGACTTGCCATGGCCGATCCGGCTTCCACCCCACCGGCGACCGATCCGCAGTTGGGCACGCAACCGGGCTCGCAGCCGGGCTCGCAATCGAGCTCGCAGCCGGGCTCACAACCGGGCACGCAGACCGACAAATTGCCGGGCAGGCCGCTGTACAAGCGGATCCTGGTGCCGACCGACGGCTCGGACGTGTCCGCCGTCGCCGAACATGCGGCAGTCGAATTCGCACGTGCGCACGGCGCCGACATCGTGGCACTGTCGGTGGCCCAGCCCTACCCCGCGTATGCGGCGGCCGAGGCCTCGATGGCGGTCGATCCCGGGCTCGACAACGAAGCACTGCGCGATGCGGCCGAACGGAATGTGTGCCGCGTCA
>Ga0265797_10005628_pt1 | contig 18177 bp, 21 predicted proteins | sample P2T30metagenome_FD_192433 | JGI IMG/M metagenome (GOLD analysis project Ga0265797, IMG submission 192433) | Plant litter microbial communities from East Loma Ridge, Irvine, California - P2 T30 | ecosystem: Environmental > Terrestrial > Plant litter > Unclassified | place: USA: California... | reverse complement strand
GCACAGGTGCTCGACGATCAGGTCGCGGCAGCGTGCATTGTCGAGATCGTGCGGCGCGAATACGCCCACCCATTGCATCTGCCCGCATTGCCGCAAAAAGGCGGCAAGGTCGGCGCTGTCCGGATGGCGGTTGTGCAGATACAGCCCGACGGCATAGCTTTGGAAGCGCAGCGCATGGCGGGCGTCGGCCAGACTTGCTGCAAAGTGGATGTCCCACGCATCCATGCCGTTCGACAGGAAATCCGGGGCGCGCGCATTACCGACATCGATACACAACACTTGCTTCATCCAGCATCTCCATGGGAAATGGAAAACATGACATGGTGGGAGTTCCGTACCCCTTATACGTTTATTGTCGTGTTTTGGATTCAGCGTGTTTTGAATAAAAAAACCGCTACACTACGCTTGAGCAAGCATTTTCGGATTCTTACCCTTGGAGTTTTTATGGCCAATGACTGCGCGCACTTTCACGAAGTGACCCAACGCGAGGGCAACACCGATGGTTGCGAGGAGTGTCTGCGCTCCGGAGACAGCTGGGTCCACTTGCGCGTCTGCCTGACCTGCGGCCATGTCGGCTGTTGCGACGATTCCAAGAACAAGCATGCGACGCGTCATTTCCATTCGACAAGTCATCCGGTGATTCGCTCGGATGAGCCGGGCGAGACCTGGGGCTGGTGCTACGTCGACCAGGTGTTCAAGGACCCCGTGTAGCCCCGACCATGCGTATGGAGACGCCGTTGCGCAGACTGGTCTCAAGCCGCAAATCGATCATCGGGTCTTGTCTTGGCGCCGCCGCGCTGACCTACCTCTCGCTCGTCGTGCCCGGACGCGTCATCGCCGTATGCGGCAACCTGGGTACGCCCATCCATTGCCCGGTGCTGGCCTATGGTTTTCCGTTGCCTTTCATCGCCGATAGCCAGGCCATCTCGCCGATCGGCTCGGTGGCGCGCGACCCCTTGTCCATCCTCACAGGCCTGGATGACTTGTTATGGCCACAACTGGGACTTTCGATCTCGTTCTGGCTGCTGGTGGTGGTGCTCGCCAGATTGGCGTGGCGGCGTTGGACCCTTGACAGCGCCCAACCCAGCGCCTAGCCTGAATCACTCGTCCATTTCGGCGAATCGCAGTGAGGAGCTACCATGCTGCAAACCTTGCGTCCCGATCCCACCTTCTACCCGTCGCCGCGGCTGGCGATGGAAGCCGCCCCCGAACAGATCGCCTACACCGTGCTGCTGTCGCCGGACCGCTCGCGCCCCGATGCGCTGGCCGTGATCGACGTCGATCCGCAATCCGCCACCTACGGTTCGGTGATCCACCGGCTCGACATGCCCAACATCGGCGACGAATTCCACCACTTCGGCTGGAATGCCTGCAGTTCGGCGCTGTCGCCGATGTCGGGGCATGCCTTCCTGCAGCGGCGCTACCTGATCATTCCCGGCATCCGTTCGTCGCGCATCTATATTGTCGACACCCAGCCCGATCCGCGCGCCCCGACCCTGGTCAAGACCATCGAACCGGACGAGCTGCTGCGCAAGACCGGCTATTCGCGCCCGCATACCGTGCATTGCGGCCCGGAGGGCATCTATATCAGCACCCTCGGCGGGGCCGGCCCGGACGGCACCCAGGGGCCGCCCGGCGTCTTCATCATGGATTGCGAATCCTTCGAGGTTCTCGGGCGCTGGGAAATCGAGCGTGGCGCGCAAAAGCTGCATTACGATTTCTGGTGGAATCTGCCGCGCGATTACATGGTATCGAGCGAATGGGGCTTGCCGCCGCAATTCGAAAACGGCATCGTCGCCGAAGACTTGCTCGCCAACAAATACGGCCACGCGGTGCATTTCTGGAATTTGCGCGAGCGCCGCCATATCCAGACCATCGACCTGGGCGCCAATCACCAGATGGCGCTCGAGATCCGGCCCGCGCACGATCCGGCGCGCGAATACGGTTTCCTGGGTGTGGTGGTCGATACCAATAACCTGGAAGGCTCGATCTGGACCTGGTATCGCGAAAACGGCAGCTTCCAGATCCGCAAGACGGTCACGATACCGCCCAAGCCGGCCGATGCAAGCCAGCTTCCCGATCTGTTGAAAGGCTTTGGCGCGGTGCCGCCCCTGATCACGGATATCGATCTGTCGCTCGACGACCGTTTTTTGTATGTGGCCTGCTGGGGTACCGGCGAGCTGCGCCAATACGATGTGAGCGATCCGATGCAGCCGGTATTGGCGGGCAGCGTGCGCATCGGCGGCATCGCCGGGCGGGCGCCGCACCCGAATGGCCGGCCGGTCGGCGGCGGTCCGCAGATGACCGAAATCAGCCGCGACGGCAAGCGGGTGTATTTCACCAATTCCTTGTACAGCAGCTGGGATAGGCAGTTTTATCCGGCCGGGGTGCCGGGTGTGCAGCTGATGTGCAATGTGGGCGCGAATGGCGGACTGGAACTGGATCCGGCGTTCTATGTCGACTTCGGGCCGGATTACGCGGCGCACCAGATCCGCCTGCAGGGTGGCGACTGCTCGACCGATTCGTTCTGCTATCCGTCGGCCTGAACCGGCCAGCTGAAACTTGAATACCGGCGCGCTCTGGCTCACGATTGTTGCGCTCGGCCTCTACCACGGCCTGAATCCCGCCATGGGATGGCCGCTGGCGGTGGCCAACGGCATGACCGACCGGCGCGCGGCATCGGTGTTTGCTACCTTGCTGCCGCTCGGTGGCGGCCATTTCCTGGCGATTGTGGTCGCGTTGCTGCCGTTTGCCTGGCTCGGCTGGTATCTGGAATGGAGCCGCGCGATCCGCATCGGCGCCGGCCTGGCGGTGCTGCTGTTCGGCGTCTATAAACTGGTCAAGCGGCGCCACCCGCGCCTGCTGGCCCGCATCCCGCCGACCCGGCTGGCGTGGTGGTCCTTCCTGATGTCCACCGCGCATGGGGCAGGATTGATGCTGGTGCCCTTCATGCTGGGCTTGTGCGTGGCGCCGGCGCCCGCCACGGTGGCAATATCGGCAGCGGCAGCGGCAGCGGCAGAGCAGGGCCACCACGCCGCCATGATCGCCCGCGCGACCATGGCGCAGGCAAACCTGGGCACCGCGATGCTGATTGCGGTCGTGCACACCGTTACCACCATCCTCGCTGGCATCGGCATCGCCTGGATCGTGTACCGCTATCTCGGCTTGCGCTTCCTGCAACGCGCCTGGCTGAATCTCGACGCGGTATGGGGCGCCAGCCTGGTGCTGGCCGGCGCCGCCGGCATTGGCCTGAGCATGTAAACGCCGGCAGGTTTCAACCCAGCTTGAAGATCCGTCCCAGCGTTTTCAGGATGCGTTCGGTGATCACCGCATACACCAGGAAAAAATGCATCTGCGCTTTCACATAGGCCGCCCTGACCGGTTCGCCGCCACGCAAGGCCTTGAAATACTCGACCAGGAATTCCGCGTGCATCGGTTCGATCAGGTTTTCCAGCGTCTTGCGGCGGCAAAAGAATTTCAGGATTTCGACCAGGCGAAAGCCGGGTGCGCGCGCGATGACGAGGCCTTCGTCGTGGCGCGCGTTTTGCAGCCACTTGCGCATTTCCAGCAGCGCTTCGACCGAGACCTCGGCGTCGTCGGCGCGCGGCACCGGTCTGTGTCCCTTCATCAGGCGAGCGAAGAAGTGCCCCACGAATTTCGATTTTGGATCATTGGATAATGTCGACATGTTCTAAGAGTGTTGCGGATAAAGTTGCCGATGCGCCGGCGCAGGGCTGGAGTCCAAATTCGCCCAGCCGGCTGTTGAACACGCTCTGGGCCTCGTGCAGCGCGCGAACCACATGCGCGCCGGTGCCCGTGATCCGGTAAAGCCTTCTCGGCACTACCAGCGTCGGTTCGGTTTCCTTTCTTGACAGTGCAAACCCCTTTTCTTCAAGGCGGTTCAAGGTTACGTAGATAGTCCCCAGCTTAAGTCGCCCACCCGATTTCCTGACCATTTCAAGGCCGTACATTTCCTGCTCGTTGATCAGCAGGCTCAGTACCGCCGCTTCGGCTTTTGATAACTTCATTTTCACCTTTCCTTTTTATGGTCGAATTGAATCGCCGTGCATGGGCGGCACGGCTTGTACAGGATTGACGGGGTTGCTGCGGATGGGGCTCATCAGCCCATCCGTATGCTTGGATGGGCAATGTATGACTTCGTTGTGCCAAAAGACAGGCGGCTTGAGCAGGCTCAACTGTGGTCAGGCCACGGGGGAGAGCGCAGGGGCCAGCGTGCCGCCCGCTTTGCGGTAATGCGCCTCGAAGTCCTCGAAGGCAACCGACGGCTGTGGCGGATAGCGCCCCGTGAGCCCTTTGCCGCGCGGCAGCGACGACCAGCGGCGCGAGGCCTTGTCGAGCGCCGCCGCGAGGTCGCCGCGCAGGATGTCGGCGTCGGCGCCGATGGTACGCAGGATTTCGACCGCGGCCAGGTCCTGGGTGGCGGGCGAAAAATCGCGCAAGCCCATTTTGGCGCCCATCTCGCGCCAGGTGGGGCGGGTGATCTGGTACATGCCGGCGGCCGTGACCTTGCCGCCGCGGCCCGGCCCCGGGTGGGTGGAATAATCGCTGAAGCGCCACGGGTCATTGCGGCGGCCGCGCACGGCGCCGTAGCGGAAGTCGTAGTCGCCGCCTTCGGCCAGGGCGATCGCCTTGAGGAAGGCCTGCATGTTCGGATGGCGCAGGCGTTCGCGGTTTTCAAGCAGGCGGCGCGCCTCGTGCGTGGCGGGCGTGGCGGGCGATGTGCTGGCGGTCATGGCCGTGCTCCCATGGTGTCGTTTCACCGGCGCCGCGGCGAAACCGCAGCGGCCTCGACTTGATTATTCACCTGTCATACATGGCATGTTTGTGACATCGCAAGCCCGCGATGACGCACTCGAGCCCGCCTCGATGCGTGCACGATCGACTTGAAATCGGCAAATCCTGGTGACTTTTGCTTGATCAGTAACTAAGGTGAAACAATTTCAGCAAATTTCCGCATGAGCCCGTCATTTCCGGCCAATCGTGGCGTGGCAGCAAGGCAAGGAATGGTATAGTTGGTTGTTTAACAGAATGCCCCGCTTGCATCCGCGAGCCACAAGGGCGCTACTTATTACCAAGACAAGGAAAGACAGATGAGCACTCAGGACTACGCGGCCCGTATCAGCCAGATCATCCAGGACCAGCAGTCCGAGATCGGCGCGGAATGGGTGGCGCAGCTGGAAGCGCTGACGGTGCGTTCGAACGCGGTCTCCAAAGAGCAGCTGCGCAACCATTGCCAGCAATTCCTGGCCGCCTTTGCCGCCGCCACCCGCGCCGGCGAACTGCAGAACATCGAGCACCGTTCGTGGGATGAAGCGCGCGACCTGCTGGCCGACATTTCGTCCAGCCGCGCCAGAGGCGGTTCGACCCCGAGCGAGACCGCGACCTTCGTGTTCTCTCTGAAGCAGCCGCTGTTCGCGCACCTGAGCGCGGGCTTCGCCGGCGATGCCGAAGGCCTGGCCCAGGCTTTCTGGACCATCACGACCCTGCTCGACAAGCTGGGCCTGTTCACCATCGAGAACTTCCAGCGCGCGCGCGACCAGATCATCGTGCGCCAGCAGCAGGAACTGCTCGAACTCTCGACCCCGGTGGTCAAGCTGTGGAACGGCATCCTGGCGCTGCCGCTGATCGGCACCCTGGATTCGGCGCGCACCCAGGTCGTCATGGAAAACATCCTGCAGAAGATCGTCGACACCGGCGCCGCCATCGCCATCATCGACATCACCGGCGTGCCGACCGTCGACACCCTGGTGGCGCAGCACCTGATGAAGACCATCGCCGCCGCGCGCCTGATGGGGGCCGACTGCATCATCAGCGGCATCCGTCCGCAGATCGCCCAGACCATCGTCCACCTGGGCGTGAACCTGGAAGACGTGACGACCAAGGCCAGCCTGGCCGATGCCTTCGTGGTGGCGCTCGAGCGCACCGGTACCGCGATTGTGCCGAAAAGCGATAGGGCATAAGCGAACATGGAACGCATCCCGATTCTGCGCATGGGCGACCTGCTGCTGGTGACGATCCAGGTCGACATGCATGACCGCCTGGCAATGACCTTGCAGGACGACCTGACCCAGCGTATCGTCAGCGACAGCGCCAAGGGTGTACTGATCGATATCTCGGCGCTGGACCTGGTCGATTCCTTCATCGGCCGCATGATCAGCAACACCGCCGCCATGGCGCGCGTGCTCGATGCCCAGACCGTGGTGGTCGGCATGCAGCCGGCGGTCGCAATCACGCTGGTGGAGCTGGGCCTGACCCTGCACGGCGTGAAAACGGCCCTGAACGTCGAGAAGGGCATGGCCCTGTTAGGAAAGAACCACTTTTGATGAGCGCAGCTCATAACACCGCAGTCCCGTTCGAGACCAGGTTGCTGGACAAGCGCCGGGCCCTGCGCACGGCGCGTCTCAGCCTGCCGCTGCGGACCGACGAGGACGTCGTCTACCTGCGCAAGCACGTGCGCGAGCACGCGGTCGCGATCGCGCTGTCGCTGGTCGACCAGACCAAACTGGTGACCGCCGCCAGCGAACTGGCACGCAATACCATCAAGTACGGCGGCGGCGGCGAGGTCCACCTCGACGATATGCTGGACGGCTTTAAAAAGGGCATCTGCCTGATCTTCGTCGACGACGGTCCCGGCATCCCGGACCTCGATCTGGCGCTGCGCGACGGCTACACCACCGGCGGCGGCCTCGGCCTGGGCCTGAGCGGCTCGAAGCGCCTGTGCGACGAATTCGAGATCGACACCCGTCCGGGAGAGGGCACGGCAGTGTGCATCGTCAAATGGAAACGCTGATCAGTTCCCTGCAGCCGCAGATCACCTTCCCGATCCTCCACGCCAGCGACGTCTCCGCGGCCCGCCGCGCCGGCCAGAAGCTGGCCGACAGCCTCGGTTTCGCCGAGGTGCAGGCCGGACGGCTGGCGATCGTGGTCACCGAAGCGGGCACCAACATCCTCAAGCACGCCGGCGAAGGCACGCTGTACATCATGCCGACCCGCTCGGGTGTCGCGACGGCCGGCATCGACGTGCTCGCGGTCGACAGCGGCCCCGGCATCGGCGACCTCGAGGGCAGCCTGCGCGACGGCGTCTCGACCGCCGGCACCGCCGGCACCGGCCTCGGCGCGCTGCGCCGCCAGGCCGACGAATTCGACGCCTGGAGCGCGCGCGGACAGGGCGCCGCCTTCTTCATGCGCGTGTGGGGCACCCCGGCGCCGCCTGAACCCTGCGGCATCGAAGTCGGCGCGCTGTGCGTGCCGCTGGCCGGCGAGGATGTCAGCGGCGACGGCTGGGCCGTGTCCTGCAACCTGGACGGCGCCAGCCTGCTCGGCGTGGATGGCCTCGGCCACGGACCGGAAGCGCACAAGGCCGCCGCCGGCGCCATCGGCGCGCTCGAACGGCGCCCGGCCGCGACGCCAACGGATATCCTGCAGGCGGCGCACGAGGCATTGCGCATCACGCGCGGCGCCGCGCTGTCGGTGGCGCGCATCGATTATGCGGCCAACCAACTGCATTTCGCCGGCATCGGCAACGTGAACGGGGTCGTCTACGACGGCGAAGCGCGCCGCGCCATGGTGTCGCACAACGGCATCGTCGGCAACAACATGCGCAAGGTGCAGGAGTTCAGCGTGGCCTGCCCGCCGGGCGCGCTGGTGATCCTGCATTCGGACGGCATCCAGACCCAGTGGGACCTGAAAGCCTATCCCGGCCTGCAGGCCCGCTCACCGGCGATCGTCGCCGGTATCCTGATGCGCGACTTCATCCGCCGCCGCGACGACGCGATGGTGCTGGTGGGCCGCCGCCGCCATGGAGGCCACGCATGAAGACCCAGCGCCTGCTGAATCTCGCCCTCGACAACGACCAGGACGTGGTGCTGGTGCGCCAGCGCGCGCGCCAGGTGTCGCAGCTGCTCGGCTTTTCGCAGCAGGACCAGGTGCGCATCGCCACCGCAGTCTCGGAAGCGGCGCGCGCCGCCTGCCAGCTGCGCTTTGGCGGGCGGGCCCTGTTCCAGCTGCGCGACGCCGGCCGGGGGCAGCGCCTGGAAGTGACGGTGGCCGCCGGGCCGGGCGCCGCCGGCGAGCTGCCGCATGACGCCGTCGTCACCGCGCACCGCCTGATGGAAGAGTGCGAGGCGGCGCCGGACGCGCCCGCGATCACGATGAGCAAGGCGCTGCCGCAGCAGGATTATATCGACGGCCCGCGCCTGCTCGAGCTGGGCGCCCAGCTGGCCAAGGACAGCCCGGTGGCCAACACCTATCTCGAGGTGCACCTGCAGAACCGCGAGCTGGCCGCCACGCTGGCCGAGCTGCGCGAGCGCCAGGAAGACCTGCTGTCGCTGACGCGCGAGCTGGAAGATACCAACCGCGGCATCGTGGCGCTGTACGCCGAGATCGAGGACAAGGCCGAGCGCCTGCGCCGCGCCGACGAGATGAAGTCGCGCTTCCTGTCCAACACCAGCCACGAGCTGCGCACGCCGCTGTCCTCGATCCGCGCGCTGGCCCAGCTGCTGCTGGGACGGATGGACGGCGACCTGACGCCCGAGCAGGAACGCCAGGTCAAATATATCGAGAGCGCCGCCAGCGATTTGTCGGAGCTGGTCAACGACCTGCTCGACCTGGCCAAGATCGAAGCCGGCAAGGTCGAGGTGTTTCCGGCGCCGGTGGTGGTCGAGAACCTGTTCCGCGCGCTCAAGGGCATGCTGCGGCCGCTTGTCGACGATGCCCGTGTCGAGCTGGTGTTCGACGACGCCGACACGGTCGCGCCCTTCGACTCGGACGAGGGCAAGATCGCCCAGATCCTGCGCAATTTCATCTCGAACGCCCTGAAGTTCACCGAGCAGGGCGCGGTGCGCGTGGCGGCCGCCTTCGATGCGGCGGGCGACGAAATCCGCTTCACGGTGAGCGATACCGGGATCGGCATCAGCCCGGACAACCTGCAGCTGATCTTCGAAGAGTTCAGCCAGATCGAACACCCCCTGCAGCGGCGCAGCAAGGGTACCGGCCTCGGCCTGCCCCTGTGCCGCAAGCTGGCGGACCTGCTCGGCGGCCGCGTGGAAGTGGAGAGCCGGGTCGGGCAGGGTTCGACCTTCAGCCTGATCCTGCCGCGCCTGTTCACGCCGCCCGAGCCAAGCAACTGACGGACACATAACCATGAATGCTCCAGCCCTGATCCTGAATGTCGACGACAACGACGGTGCGCGCTATGCCAAGACCCGGATCCTGCAGAGCGCCGGCTTCGAGGTGGTCGAGGCCTCCAACGGCACCGATGCGCTGGCAATCACCCGCCGCGGCGAGGTGGCGCTGGTGCTGCTCGATGTCAAACTCCCGGATATCAACGGCCTCGAAGTCTGCCGCCGCATCAAGGCCGATCCCGACAGCGCCGCCGTGCTGGTGCTGCAGACCTCGGCCGCGCTGACCGGCCGCGCCGACAAGATCCGCGGCCTGGAAGGCGGCGCCGACAACTACCTTGCCGCGCCGATCGAGGCCGACGAACTGATCGCCAACGTCAACGCGCTGCTGCGCATGCGCCAGACCCAGAGCGCGCTGCGCGAGAGCGAGGAGCGCTTCCGCCAGCTGACCGACAACGTCGAGGACGTGTTCTGGATGTTTTCGCTGCCGGCGCGCACCCTCGAATATGTGAGCCCGGCCTATGCCGCGATCTGGGGCCGCAGCGTCGAGGCGCTGCAGCAGCAGCCGGGCAGCTGGCTGGATGCCGTGCACGTCGACGACCGTGGCCACGTGGGCGCGCTGTGGAATGCACTGGCGGACGTACCGCACTACGAGGCCGAGTTCCGCATCGTGATGGAAGACGGCAGCGTGCGCTGGGTGCGCGACCGCCTGTTCCCGGTACGCGACCGCCGCGGCGAGGTGTACCGGGTGGCGCGCGTCACCAGCGACATCACGCGGCGCCGCGAAATGGAAAGCCTGCTGCGCGCGGCCGACGTCAACAAGAACGAATTCCTGGCCACGCTGGCGCACGAGCTGCGCAACCCGCTGTCGCCGATCCGCAATGCGGCGGCGCTGCTGGGCGCGAGCGGGCAGGGCGCCGAAGAGCGCCAGGCGCGCGCGCGCGAAGTCATCACGCGCCAGGTCGACCACCTGGCGCACCTGGTCGACGACCTGCTCGACGTGGCCCGCATCTCCGAGGGCAAGATCGCGCTGCGCAAGGAAGAGGTGGAGCTGGGCAGCGTGATCGCGCAGGCGATCGAGACCGCCGGCCCGCTGATCCAGGCGCGCGCGCACACACTCGACGTGGCGACGATGCCGCAGCAGGTGTGGGTCGAGGGCGACCCGGTGCGCCTGGCCCAGTCGATGGGCAACCTGCTGCACAACGCCGCCAAGTTCACGCCGACCGGTGGCCATATCCGCGTGGCGGTGGCGCTGGACGGCGGCGTGGTCCGCATCTCGGTGCAGGACGACGGCATCGGCATCGCCAAGGATAACTTGTCGCGTATCTTCGGCATGTTCACCCAGGCCGCGGTGCCGCCCGACCGCGCGCCGGAAGGCCTCGGGATCGGGCTTTCCCTGGTCTCGCGCCTGCTCGAGATGCATGGCGGGCACCTCTCTGCCACCAGCCCGGGCATCGGCCTGGGCAGCACCTTCACGGTGGAACTGCCGGTGCTGCGCACCAGTGCCGCCGACGCGCCGGCGGCGCACGCGGAAGAGGTACCGCAGAAGGCCAGCGGCGGGCGCCGCGTGCTGCTGGTGGACGACAACATCGACGCGATGGAGATGATGGCTTTCCTGCTGGCCGAGATGGGCTACGAGGCTTACACCACCGCCGACGCCAGCCACCTCGAGCAGCTGGCGCTGGAAAAACAGCCGGACGTGATCGTGCTCGACATCGGCCTGCCCGGCGTGGACGGCTACGAGCTGGCGCGCATGCTGAAGGCGCATCCGACCCTGCAATCGATCCGGCTGGTGGCGCACACCGGCTACGGTTCGCCGGAAGACCGGCGCAAGGCGCATGCGGCGGGTTTCGATGCGCACCTGGTCAAGCCGGCGGAATTGGATGATCTGGAAAAGGCGCTGCAGGGCTGATCATCCAGCCACAACGTGCGTCACCGCACCGTAAGCAGGCAAACGCGGGCCTAAGCTGCCTCCATCGACATCAACGATTGGAGGTCACCATGCCCCGAGGCGCCAGCCCCAAACGCGAGAAAGAGTTCAAAAAACTCGAAACCGGGTTCAAGAAGGAACACCGCTACCCCGGCCGCGAGGAAGAAGTCGCATCCCGCATCGTCAACAAGCAGCGCGCCGAACACGGCGAGACCAAGCAGTCTTCGCACAGCGGCAACAAGCAGTCGGCCAAGAAGTAATCCATTCCGGCGCCATACGACAAAGCCTTCCAGGTCTCAGCCCGGAAGGCTTTTTTCATTTGGAACCGGCGCGCACACCGCCCACGCATGCAGACTGGGTCGCCAATTCTGCATTCCATCGCAAGCCGCTGGCCGCGCCGATGCCAAAAACGCTATCTTGGCGCACGATGTTCTGGAACATCGGATAGCTTACTGGTAGTGTATTGCTCTGCAATAATATCCGCGCATCGGTAAGACGCACATGAGAACAATAAGGCTTGGGAGATGCGAATGACGATCAGAGCGGCGCTGGGACTGGTGCACCTTGGCCTGTGGGCCGTCCTCGGCCTGGCGCAGGCGGCGGACAATGCGGCGCAGACGGCCCGGGAAACCCGTCCGGTCGATGCGCGCGTGGTGCGGGTGCATCTCGAAGGTGTGGTGGCCGTGCGCATCCGCCAGGGCGCGCCCGGCCTGACGCTGAGCGGCGAACCGCGCTGGCTGGCCACCACCACCACCGTGCAGAACGGCGATACCCTCAGCATCGAGACCCAGGGCGAGGGCCGCCTGCATCTCGGCGGCTTCCGCACCAGCGGCCTGCGTGCCGAGCTGACCCTGCCGGCGCTGCGCGAAGTGACATCGGAGAGCCTGGGCTCGATCGAGGTGAGCGGCTTTTCGGGCGAAGAACTGCGCCTGACGCTGGGCGGCGCCGGCTCGATGCAGGTAGCCAGCCATTACCGGCTGGTGAATGCCAGCCTGGAAGGCATCGGCAGCCTGCGCCTGGATGGGCTGGACGGCGACGGCGTCAATCTGAACCTGCAGGGCGCCGGCTCGGTCACGCTGAACGGACGCGCGCGCTGGCTGAAGGCCGAGCTCGGCGGATTGGGCAGCCTGGACGGCCAGCAGTTCAGCGCCGACAGCGTCGACATCGATTTGTCCGGCCTGGGCAACGCCCGCGTGACGGCGCGCCAGAACGCCAGCGTCAACCTGTCGGGCCTGGGGACGGTGACCGTGTACGGCAAGCCGGTCAACCGCAAGGTGGCGGTGGATGGCCTGGGCAAGGTGAACTGGAAATGAGACGTGCGTTGACGCTTGCGATCGTGCTGGGACTCGGTTTCGGCATCCACGGCGGCGCGCTGGCCGGCTTCAGCGAAGGCGCCAGCGCGTATAACGCGCGCAACTACGCGCTCGCCCTGAAGGAAATCGCGCCGCTGGCGCGCGCCGGCAATGCCGATGCCCAGCATCTGCTGGGGCTGATGTACTACATGGGCCGCGGCGTCCAGCGCGATTACAAGCTGGCGTTTTCGTGGCATTACAAAGCGGCGCTGCAGGGCAAGGCCGACGCCCAGTACGTCATCGGCGCCATGTACTACACCGGCAACGCGGTGCCGCAGGACCACCTGCTGGCGGTGCAATGGTTCCGCAAGGCGGCCGAACAGGGCCACCCGGATGCCCAGCATGCGCTCGGCCTGATGTACCGCTACCACGTGGCCGGCATGCCGCAGGATGTGGTGCTGGCCTATATGCTGATGAACCTGGCGGCCGCCAGCGGCCATCGCAACGCGGTCGAACAACGTGCCAATATCGCGCGCCAGATGAGCCAGGAACAGATCGAGGAGGCGCAAACGCTGTCGCGCAACTGGAAGCCGGGCACGCCGCTGCCAGGCCAGTCGCGCAGCGGCGGTGCCTCCTGACTATCTGCCTGATGGCAGGTGCGGGACGACACATCCTTGCGGTGCCGTCCTACGTCGGGATGGCATGCAGATGATGGGCGAACGCATCCGTGGACGCCTACCATTGATGATGTTCCACGACTCAACCACCAACGGAGGGTACTGTCATGGCATCGAAAGAAGGCGGCAAGGGTAGCAAAGGTAACAAGCAAAGCGGCGGCGACACCAGCAACCGCGGCTTCGCATCGATGGATCCGCAGAAGCAGCGCGAAATCGCCTCCGAAGGCGGCAAGGCGGCCCATGCATCGGGCAATGCCCACGAGTTCACTTCGGAAGAGGCGCGCCGGGCCGGCTCGATGAGTCACAAGAACGATGGCAACAGCCAGAGCGGGCGCGGCGGCAGCCAGCAGTCCGGCACTGCGCGCGGGAGTTCACAGGGCCGCAAAGACGACAAGAAGTAGCGCCGTACGCTTCAATGCATCGTCCGCTGATCGCTTCCACCGCCAGCCTCGGCTGGCGGCTTCATTTCCGGCATGCGTACAGCATCACAACCTTACATCAAACTTACCTGTAGGACGATCCCGACTTCGACTGCGTGGCCTGCAGGTAGCCCGAACCGATCGAACGGAACAATTCCAGCGGCACCGCCGTCCCCATCGCCTGGTAGGCGAGGTCGTTCGGGTGCAGGTGGTCGCCGCTGTCGTAGGCCGGCAGGAAGCGCGCCGGATGGCTGGGGTCGCGCGTGACGCGGTCGAAATCGATCACGCCGTCGAACTCGTCGCTGGAACGGATCCAGTTGTTGACGGCCTGGCGCACGGTTTCCTTCTCGGGCGAGTAGTAGCCGGCGCCCTCGAAGGGCGTCAGCGTGGCGCCGAACACGGCGATGCCCTTGGCATGCGCGCGCGCGATCACCTGGCGGTAGCCGGCGATCAGGTCGTTGCTGGTGACCGGATTGGTGGCCGAGCTGTTGCCGATATCGTTAATCCCGATCATCAACGTCATGTAGCGCACGCCGGCCGTGGCGAGCACGTCGCGGTCGAAGCGTTCCTGGATGCTGCGGCCGGCCAGCGAGCCTTCCGCCGGATTCGACAGCAGGCGGTTGCCGCTGATGCCGCGGTTGACCACGCCGAGCACATTGTTGATGCCGGCAACCGGGTCGCGTACCGTCTGCAGGCGCCGCGCCAGCCAGTCCGGCCAGCGGTTGTTGGTGTCGGGCGTGCTGCGGGTGCCGTCGGTGATCGAGTCGCCCAGCGTGACGATGGCCGCACCATTCCCATATGCGCCGCCGGTGACGTCGACTTCGGTCAGGAAGGGCCAGGACAGGATGGTCCTCTGGGTCGGCAGCGAGGCGGCGCCGGTGAAGTCGCCCGGCAGCGAGACGTAATTGGTCTGGCTGGCGGTGCCGTGGATGGTGGTAGCGCCTTGCGTGCCCGGCAGGTACAGGCTGACCGCCAGGTCGGACAGGGCCGGCACGTTCAGGTCGACCGGGTCGGACAGCACCGGCGCCCCGGGCGGGATGGTGATGCCGGGGAAGCCGCTGAAGGTCAATGGACGGTCGGTGCCGGCCTGGATATCGGCACCGCTTCCGGTCCCGACTGCGCGCAGCGCGATGTGGGCGCCGCCGATGCGCAGCGGCGTGGACCCCAGCTCATTCGACAGGCGGATGCGCACCCGGGTGCCGCCGATGCTGTTGTGCACGATCAGGCGCACGGTCTGGTCGGTGAAGGTCTGGGTGTTGGCCGGCAGCGGCGGGCCACCGGGGCCGGCGCCCCAGGTGCCGACCCAGCGTTCGGCATTCCAGCCCTGGGCATACACCGGCGGCGGTTGCCAGGACAGTACCGCCGCCAGGCCGATACCGGCCAGCAGGAAGCCGCGGCGCGATTGCTGCGGCGTGAGAGGGCGCGGCAGCCATGCCGCGATGGTTCGGCGCCCGGCGTCCAGCAGGGCAGGCAAACTGAGCTTCATTTTTTCGCTCCTTGTCGATGGGTCCATGGCGCCGCGCGGGAAGCGCGATGCGCTATGCATGGGCTCGCCGTGCCAATCTAGGCGGACTCGACGGTAACAGCAAGGGCAGGGCAGGGGCAATCCTTGATCTGGCGCCAACCCGCATCGCATAGCCGTGTAAACAAGAATTTGTTAGCGTTATCAAAGGCTTGCAAGGATGCGCTCGCTTGGACCGACCCGAGCCCTGGCGTACAATTGCTCTTTATTTAACCAGGTGCTTACCAATGCGTGCTATTGAAATTACCCAACCCGGCGGCCCCGACGTCCTGCAGCCGTGCGAGCGTCCCCTGCCCGAACTCAAACCGGGCGAAATCCTGATCAAGGTCCATGCCGCCGGCGTCAACCGCCCAGACGTGTTCCAGCGTCTTGGCCAGTACCCGGTGCCGCCCGGCGCCTCCGACCTGCCGGGCCTGGAAGTGGCCGGCGAAATCGTCGACGGCGAATTCGGCGACAGTGGCTTTCATAAAGGCGATCTGGTATGCGCCCTGGTGCAGGGCGGCGGCTATGCCGAATACTGCGCGGCGCCGCTCGCGCAATGCCTGCCGGTGCCGCCGGGTCTGAGTCCGCTGGAAGCCGCCTCGCTGCCGGAAACTTTCTTCACGGTATGGAGCAACGTGTTCCAGCGCGCCGGCCTGAAGGAAGGCGAGACCCTGCTGGTGCAGGGCGGCAGCTCGGGCATCGGCGTCACCGCCATCCAGGTGGCGAAGGCGCTCGGCCACCGCGTGTTCGCGACCGCCGGCACGGCTGAAAAATGCCGGGCCTGCGAGGAACTCGGCGCCGAGCGTGCGATCAATTACAAGGAAGAAGATTTCGTGGCCGTGGTCAAGGAACTCACCGATGGCAAGGGCGTCGACGTGGTGCTCGACATGGTCGGCGGCGACTACGTGGCGCGCGAAGTGTCCTGCCTGGCCGACGACGGCCGCATCGTCGTCATCGCCCTGCTGGGCGGGGCCAAGGCCAATGTCGACCTCGGCCAGGTGCTGCGCCGGCGCCTGACCATCACCGGTTCGACCCTGCGTCCGCGTCCGGTGGCGTTCAAGGCCCAGATTGCGCGCGAATTGCGCGAACGCGTCTGGCCGCTGCTGGCCGCCGGTACGATCAAGCCCGTGATCTACAAGACCTTCCCGCTGGAGGGCGCGGCCGAGGCACATGCGCTGATGGAAAGCAGTACGCACGTGGGCAAGATCGTCCTGAATCTGGAAGCCGGGCAGGGCCATTAAGATGAAAGCAACACCCTTGACAACAACGAAGGTCAGCCATTGTTTGACCGACTTTTCAACGACCGCTAAAATAGCGGGTTATTTGACCGTGGGGTTTTGATGCGTGCCAAACTCATCGTAGGCAATTGGAAGATGAATGGCAGCCGCGCGGGCAACGCAACGCTGCTGGCGGAAATCGCCGCGGGACTGGAGGATGCGCCTGCCGCTTGCGCGGTCTGCGTGCCGTCGCCCTATCTGCAGCAATGCGAGGAAGTGCTGTCCGGCACCCCGATTTCCTGGGGTGCGCAAGATGTATCGGTGCATGGCTTCGGTGCCTTTACGGGTGAAGTCTGCGCCAGAATGCTGTCCGAGTTCGATTGCCGCTACGTGATCGTCGGCCACTCCGAGCGTCGCGCCTACCATATGGAAAGCAGCGACATGGTGGCCAGCAAGGCGCTGGCGGTGCTGCAGGAAGGCATGACGCCGATCGTGTGCGTCGGCGAAACCCTGGAACAGCGCGAAGCGGGCGAGACCGAAGCCGTGGTCGGCGCCCAGCTCGACGCCGTCCTTGAAAAGCTGGACGCGGACGCGGTGGCGAAGATCGTCGTCGCCTACGAGCCGGTGTGGGCGATCGGCACCGGCAAGAACGCGACGCCGGAGATGGCGCAGGCGGTGCATGCCCACCTGCGTTCGCGCATCGCGGTGCGCAATGCCGAAGCGGCGCAGTGCATCGCCATCCTGTACGGCGGCAGCATGAAGCCGGAGAATGCGCAGGCACTGCTGGCGCAGCCGGACATCGACGGTGGACTGATCGGTGGGGCGGCATTGAAAGCCCAGGAGTTTCTGGGCATTATTCATGCTGCAAAGTAAGTCAGTAGCGCGTCATTGATGTGTGCCCGGGCGCCATGCCCGGGTTTGCACTCTGCTTTACCGAATTTGCAGCACCCGAATTTGCAACGTAGTTAAACCTTGGAATGGAATAAATAATGAACGTGTTGTTCAATCTGATCGTCGTGGTGCAAGTCGTGTCGGCGCTGGCCATCATCGGCCTGGTGCTGGTCCAGCATGGCAAGGGTGCCGACATGGGCGCCGCCTTCGGTTCCGGCGCGTCCGGCAGCCTGTTCGGCGCCACCGGCTCGTCGAACTTCCTGTCGAAGTCGACCGCGGTTGCCGCCGCCGTGTTCTTTGCATCGACCCTGGCGCTGGCCTACTTCGGCACCAACCGCCCGCACGCCAACGCCCGCGGCGGCGTCATGGAGAACGTCACGATTCCGGCCCAGAAAGCCCCGGCAGCCACCGTGCCCGCCAATCCGGCCGATGCCCTCCCGGGCGCGGTCGCACCGTCCAACCCGGCCGACGCCGTCCCGAGTGCAGCACCAGCCGCAGCACCGGCAGCCGCAGCCCCGGCTGCACCGGCACCGGCAGCCCCGGCACCGGCAGCTCCAGCAAAGTAATTCCGCATCGACAGCGCCGCGCTTCCCTGCGCGGCGCCAGGCTTGGGCCCGCACGCGCCGGCCAGGCCCGAGGCCGACAGCAGACCGTCCACGACGGCCGTGCTGTCGGCCTTTTTTTTCGTCCGGCGCCCCCGGCGAAGCCATCGCCGACCTTGCCGACGGCGTCTCTTCCGTATAAGATGTCTTATATAAGACAGTAGATAGAAGTCGTGGTCTACATCGATGCGCAGCATGGCGTTCCGACCGCCGCGCGCCGCGGTCTCCCAGGGAACATATTGCTCCGGGGCAGGCCGATGACAGCATCAGCACTTCGTCCAAACGGCGAAGTGCGAATCCAGTATTCAAAAAGTTGAGAAAAACAGTATTTTTCCTTGTACTAGGTCAATTTGATCATTGATAAAACCTAGTAAGACAATGTAGAATACTGGTCTCCAGCCGACGTGGTGAAATTGGTAGACACGCTATCTTGAGGGGGTAGTGGCGCAAGCTGTGCGAGTTCGAGTCTCGCCGTCGGCACCAGAATACAGAAAGCCAGTTAGGG
>Ga0265797_10005627_pt1 | contig 18187 bp, 14 predicted proteins | sample P2T30metagenome_FD_192433 | JGI IMG/M metagenome (GOLD analysis project Ga0265797, IMG submission 192433) | Plant litter microbial communities from East Loma Ridge, Irvine, California - P2 T30 | ecosystem: Environmental > Terrestrial > Plant litter > Unclassified | place: USA: California... | reverse complement strand
CACTACTTCCTTATCTCATTTCTTTATGTCTGTCGGTGGCTCGTTGCGCTTGCGGTAACGATTAGAGCCCTGCTCTTGGGTGGAGACCTGTCTCGGCTGTCTTTGACTGGAGGCATGTTTTTCCTTTTTTCACTCTCTTTCGATAGGTAAAATGTGGTCTCTCTCGCGAGAAAAGGACAAAGATGGGCAAAATTATAGGCTAGGAATTCTTTTTGTTTTGGGAAAGACAGGACACAACACAGAATGCACGTTCGATCGTTGCGCTAAGATGCCGTTTTCAGGCAGATTCTCTCAAAAGCGGTTGTCTTTAGTTACAAAATCAAAATCCTCGACGGAACAGGTTTTTTATCTACACCTTATACTCATCGGTATCAAGTGACGTACTCTGCATTTGTTGAAAGAAGAAGAGCGAGCAGGACAGCACTAAACAAAGTCCCTACTTGTTCTCCTGCCCTAGTGTTTCTCGCCTCTAAAACTTACTATTTAGCCGTTGACACCACTTACGCCGCAGCTGAAATTGCCTTGGGACAGACTACACATACTTGGTTTGGGCGAGATGTAGCTAGCATTGTGTGCGACTGGCTGGTTGCGCGATGCGTTGGCTCTTATGTGAGTCGAGTTTAGGGTGTTAGGGAGGGGGGAAGCTGGTGCGTAGAGAAAGAGCACAAGCCAGGAGGAGATGATATATAGCAAATTGGATATCAATCACCCGGTAGGCTTGTATAACATTCTTGGACGCTTACTGGGAGGTAATCTAGCGTGGACGATGCTGTGAGCCCAGCCGAAGATATCTCTTGCTGTGCCCTGCGTTTCGCTATTCCGTGTCAGCAGGGAAGTGATTCGTAGTAGTAGGACCAGAGATGTTAGACAGCCATTAAGGTGCATTGTAAGACGTGGGAATCAGTCAGAACGGTATCGGGTCATGAGTCCTGCTTACATCATCAGCCATGACTCGCTAAAACTCAGGCATCAACATCCCAGCATACACAATGACTGAACCGGAAGCATCATGTAACATCCCACCGACCGCACCATGTAGAACAACATGGTCGCAAAAAAGGTACCATCAAAAGTAGTCCGCGCGCCTCTCTGTCCCTCACTCCCTGCCGAAGTGTGGATCAACATCCTCCGCTACCACACCGACCTCGGGCACCTCTGGAACACTGTGCGCCGCGTCTCCTCGACCCTCCGCGCCTGCGTCGAACGCGCTTTTGGCGAGTACTTCCTCCAAGAAATCCATATCGACTTCCAGCTCGAAAAGTACAACCTAGGCGGCAAGAGCAAGCGGCCCGAGGTATCCACGCGATTTGTCCGGCGTGGCAAAGGCGAAGAAGGGGATATCGCCTGGTTCAAAGACTCACATCCAGATGCAGATTCTAGGCGAGAAAAGGGGAAAAGAGGACGAGAGCACCACCTGAAAATAATGCGCCGATGGGAGGAAAATGTGGACAACTACAAGGCTGAAATGCCAAACTACACAATCAGCATTGGAGACTGTGTAAACGACACCGCCCTCCCAGGCCTCAGCCTCAACATTGCCACCCGCGAGATAAAACTCGAGTGGAAAAAGATGCTGCAACTCTTCTTCCGCGAGCAAGACCGTCTTCTTGTCTTGAAAGCGAGATACCAGGCCGACACTGCCAAGAAGATTCAGCTTAACAATGCGCGCCTTAAAAAGGGCGAGAAACTAATGCCCGCGGATTACCCGACACCTTGGGCTACTGCTGGAGCTGAGATTCGCAAGGAGATTAGACGCGCCAGGCTAAAGGAGCATTATCGGGAGGATGAAGAGATGGTGTGGGCAATTGAGTCGCTGAAGCATTTTCAGCAGTATGGTGCTGCTGCTGCAGGGAGTGCGAGAGCTCTGAAGCTTGACGCTGAGCTCCCAGGGGCTGGGCTGGGGGAGAAGTGGTTTGGGAGTCAGAACTTGGTGCAGGAACTTTACTTGGATGAGTGGAGTTGTATGCATAGGATTGATACCAAGGTTGAACACATACGTTTAGGGATTTAAACATGACTTATAATGAAGTACGAGCAAGAGTTGTAATCATATTGTGTTAACTAGTCATGTGAAGCATTGGATGTTTTCAGCTAGCCACATGGAGTATAAGATTGCAAGTCACAGCAAGCCTTTGCCAACTTATTGAACATCTACTCATGGCCTCCTGACACCCACCCAAGTCCTCAAGCAAAAAGCTGTTATACCCACAAATATACCCATACGCCATGTATAAACACGTTGCTCCATGTCGACATGAAAGTGAAGCCCGTCCATGCGACTTATCCCGTGAACCTCTTACATTTTGAAAGACACATTTACACCACGGTCATCCAAATATGTCGCTCGCCTAGTCAGCCGCTTCGTCTTGACAGTCTACTTGCTCGTCAGTTCACATTCCTCATACACTTGCATGGATACAAACTTTGTGACAGAAGCGAGACTTGAGAGTTTTCTACTCCGCGTCCCCCTCGACCTCCATCTTGGCGACACCAATCTCCTTTACAGCCCGGGCTCCACGCTCCGCCTTGGCCTGTACCTTCTCCGCCTTTGCCCGGTTTGCCAGTACGCGGCGAGCACAGAATGGGGCACCACAGGACGGGGTCTTGGTATCGACTGGTTTACCGCCGTGGGCTGTAGTCAGGGTGGCGAGTGTGGCCAAGACTACTACGAGGGCGGTGGTCAGAGTGGAGAAGTGCATGATCAAGGTATGTGTGTGTGGATGAAGAGAGGGTTCGATGGTGGTTTTGGCGTTGATTATGACGGTTGTGCTCGTGGTAGTGGTTGTAGTGCCTGCGAAAGCTGGAGTGTAGATGATCCGAAGTTGATGGTTGATAGTTGACTCGATCTTGTACTGGGTAGCAAGAATGGACTGGAGAAAAAGAGAGGCTCTTATAAAATACTCGGCGGCTGAAGTGAAGTGTTGCGCCCAATGCACCGCGACGATAACGTGATTATGTGATCGTCACTCGGGTAGTGGCGGAAATGCAGTGAGTGTGAACATGTTTATGCTTGCTATGGTTAGTGGCAGGTATGGGTGGAAGTAATCTTTCACTCGACAAGTGAGTGTTCAATCACGCAGGATTTTGATGGCGACAACGTGTGAACTAGTTGATTATGAGACTACTCACAGAACGGTGGGATTGTGGACGAGTCAGGAGTCTGTATGGCGAGCAAAGGCTTTAGCTACTGCAGGAGAATAAGGCTCAAAGAAAATGAGCTGAATGTTATGCCTGAAATAGCCGGGTGAGTGTTTGCCTTCGTGTATGCAATTGACGACGAGATCTTGTGAAGTAAGTGTTATGACTATCCAGGCCGAGAATAATGTGGTATGATTGCGCATGTTTGACTCGACATTGGACACTGAGTTCTACAGAGTATAAGGTGCTATTGCAGTGCGGTAACTGCTTTTCATATTGCTATCACAATGATACTGCATTGTAAGAATCGGCTGCTAATCAATGATATCATCTCTGCATACCTTCTTTGATATTACTGTAGTATACTGCTCATGAAACTAAGCGTATTATTCAATATATGTGCTCCAATCCATTTCTCCCTCATCGTCCGAGTCCACAACAGGTGGCCGCCTGCCGTCAGTCTCAATAGACTGCGCAGGTACATCCATATCGAAATCACTAAGACTGTCTTCAGTTGAAGACGACGTTGCTTCTTGCAAGTCGCCTTGGACCTGGCTACTGAGAGGTTGAAAATCAGGTAGCTGCTGATTCCTAGTCTCGATAAACTGTGTAGGTACATCTGTCTCAGTCTCACTGCTCTCGACCCTGGATCTCAAATGTTCTGTAGCTCTCCCTTGTTGCCTGGCATAAACCCGGGCATCGAGAGCTTCCAGCTCAATGGTTTGCCGCGGTTCTAGCTTGCTCGCCTTCCTCGATGCCCGCGCCGGCACATCAGTGTCGTTGTTAGAGCTAGAGCAGATGGTGTCTGCAATATCGGATTGCGGAAGGGGTGGCACGGTAGCAGGTTTCTGATTTGCAAGGAACTGAACTGAGCTTATTGGAGTATCGAGTCCATCCCACTCTGGACGATACTCTGTCCATGACCGCCAGTCGTCGGGATGCGTTTCAATCTCTTCTGTGGTTTCGTCTTCCTCAGTACTATCACCACTACCTTCACAACTTTTGGAATCTTGGTCACGGGAGATTGAATCAAAGTCGAGCATGGCACATAGGGTATGCTCTTCCTGACGGCTTGCGTTCTGGTCAAACTGCTCTACACTTATTGCTTGGCGCCTGGGCTCTCTCTTGGAGTTCGTAGGAGTAGGAGGCAATCTTTCACTAGAACAGGACCCATCATCAGAGTCGGACAAGGCAAGATTTTCCATGGGGAGTGGTGTCCCCATTCGTGCAGCTCGTGGCTTGAACTGGCCATCATCGCAATCAGACGTCTCAGCATCTGTTGTTTGAGGACCAACCGAGGCATCAGCCAAGGGCTCGGATGGGGTCATGAGCTTTTCAACTTCATCCCAGGGCACCTCTCTTCGAGATGTATTGTGTCGATAACGGGACCATTTGCCGTCATATACCCGGAGCCCACAGCGCCTGGCTACCCCCCTCCATCTCTCTTGGCCGTCTCTTTTCATGCCCAATATGTCAATGGCAGTACACACATCCCGTCTCTTTACCAAAGGTGTACTGTTTTTCTTGACCCGCTGGCGATGCGACCGAAGACGTGAGGTGGCTTGAATGATGGCCGTCTGCACAAGGCGTTTGGTGACGGATAGGACTAGTGTATGGAAGCTGTTGAATGCGCTGCGGTACATTGCGGGTGCTTGAGCCAAATCAGAAGTGTATTCGGACCAGTGTGCCCAAGGCGACGGGATGGTGGGTGAGCGGTTCATGAAGAGCGTCTTTGAGAGAATCAGCATGACCTGGGGCTGCAGCAGAGTGGCCTCTGGTATAGCCTCGAGTATTGGGGCCGTAACCTCTTTCTTCGGGGGATTTTCGCGCCCTTCTGGTTTGGAGGGTAGATGTGGTGGATACACGCATTCGGGCTTCTTCCGTCGCAGGCAGTTGCCGCATGGTATTTCTCGGTCGCACTTTTGCTTGGACTTCTTGCACGAGGTACAGGCTCTGGGGCGGATTAGTGCATGCTGGGCTCATTGATGGCTTCTTACCTACCCCACGGCTACTCTTCCACCTCTGCGTGAGGATTCCGGCTCACTCGCAAGCGGTGACGTCGTCGCTCGCCGCCGGTCAGAATGGATTGCGGTTTCGATGTCGTCGGCGACTTGGGGGGTGATGAGCCAGTAATTGCCGTACTTGTCCCTTTCTTGATTGGCCTCGCACGTTTCCTCGTACCAGGCCAGCGCTTCAGCAGCGAGGTCGAGCTGGCGGCTGCATTCGCTGCTCACATCAAAGGCGGCGGGAATGTCGCGCAGCGTCAGCGCGGCCTCGTCGGCTGGGATGGATGCATCTTCAAACAACAGCAGCAGCTCCTGCGTCTCCGGTATAGTCTTTGTGCCAATCGCTGCTGCTATGCCGGCCACGTCGTCCCTCCCCAACCGGCCAAGGGCAGCATAGAAGACATTCTGCTCCCTGACGGACCATTGCGATGCGCCCACGTGCTTTGTGCCGTACTGGTGAGTTTGGCCATCCGCCGTCTCGAAGCGCGCAGCTGCGCGGGCCACTTCGGCGTTGAATAGCAACCGGTATGCGTCGTTAAAGAGTTCGGGTTCGTCCGCATCGCTGTCTGCTCCTCTTCCGTCTTGATTGATGCGCGGTACATGCCGTGTATGCGACTGACAGCGCGATGCTGGTCGCGAACCTAGTCTCGCGCTGTCCCGGCTGGAAGCTGGCGATGATTCAGAGTCGTCCTCGTAGTTGGACGCAGAGCTCATGGCGATTCACATGCGGTACTTTTGGCGGCCGAGCATGCTCGTGCAAGGGCAACAGCCATTGGTGCGGCCCGGCGAAGACGAGAATGCGGTGGTGGAAGAGAAAGTCGGCTGGAAACATTTTGGTGGGGCAGCGCTGGCCATGCCGGCAAGGTACCATGGGTGGCCTGCGTCATCAATCGTGACTTCGCGACACCCTCGCAATTTCTCCCCCTCCCCCCTCTCCGCGTCTTCCATGTTGCGCCGCCCTCACCATGCGCTGAAGCTATTCAGACAGGTGGCTTCCACATCCGCCCCTGCCGGATTCAGACGTGCTTCTATAGTTTCAGCCCGCAAGGCGAACACTACGTTGTCTTCGTCTTCTACTTCTTCTTTGCCTCCGCCACCATCACCACCCGCCACACAACCCAAGCTGGTCTTGCGTGAATACCAGGAAGAATGCATCCAGGCCGTCCTTGCCTTCCTTGAGGCAGGCCACAAGCGATTGGGCGTGTCACTGGCTACAGGGGCTGGCAAGACGGTCATCTTCACCCACCTCATCGACAGGGTCGCTGCCGTCGGCCATGCTTCCCAGACGCTCATCCTCGCTCACCGGCGCGAACTTGTCGAACAGGCCGCCCGCCACTGCGCCCGTACCTATGTAGATAAACGTGTGGAAATTGAGATGGGCAACAACCATGCCTCTGGTGCCGCCGACATCACAGTTGCCTCTGTGCAAAGCATTGTCTCTGGCGAACGCCTGCACAAGTTTGACCCCTCGCGGTACAAGCTCGTTCTTGTCGATGAAGCCCACCATATTGTGAGCCCATCCTATCTCGATGTTCTTGCCCACTTTGGACTGAGACACACGGCCGACTGGAGTAACGCCAAGGTCCCAGCTCTGGTCGGCGTATCTGCCACTCTCTCGCGCTTCGACGGACGCAAGCTGGGCGCTGTAATTGACCAAATTGTGTACCATCGGTGGGCTAGTTAATGCGTGCCATGGAGAACAAAGCTAATGTATACAGTGACTATCTTGACATGATCGACGAAGGCTGGCTTTCTGACGTTACCTTTACCACGGTGGAGATGAAGGCAGATCTAAATAAAGTGGGCACGGCCGCCAACGGTGACTTTCAGACCAGTTCCCTCTCAAAGGTCATCAACACAGCCGAGACCAACCAGCTTGTTGTCAAAGCGTGGCTTGCAAAAGCAAGCAAACGCCGCTCAACCCTAGTTTTCTGCGTTGACCTGAGCCATGTCACCAACCTCACTGCCAGGTTCCGAGAACACGGACTGGATGCCCAGTATGTTACCGGCGAAACGCCAGCCAAGATTCGCAGCGCGAGGATCGAGTCTTTCAGGAACGGCGAGTTTCCCATACTTCTGAACTGTGGTGTCTTCACAGAAGGCACCGATATACCGAACATTGATTGTGTTCTTCTGGCCCGGCCCACAAAGTCTCGGAATCTACTCGTCCAGATGATCGGCAGAGGCATGCGTTTACATGAGACTAAAAGGGATTGCCATGTAGTCGATATGGTGTCTACGTTGAGCACCGGTGTTGTGTCAACGCCGACTTTGTTTGGTCTAGATCCGAATGAGATTGTTGAAGACATGGATGCAAAGAGCATGAAGGAACAGGGTGAGAGAAAAGAGTCGGAGAGACAACGTGAGGCTCAAGTTACAAAGCTTGCCGAGTCAGCCCCGTCCAAGAAGCTTCACGGCACCATTGACTTCACCGACTACGACTCCATTCATGACCTTATCGCGGATGGTTCCAGCGACCAGTACTTCCGATCCCTCAGCCCAAATGCGTGGGTTAGCGTTGGGGAAGGCAAGCTGATCTTGTCTAGTAACGGTGGTAACTATATCAAGATCGAGCCATCTGAAGGCAAAGAGAACCATTTTTTAGCAAAATATTACTGGAAGCTACCGGCCGAAGACAAGACCAAGAGTCCATATGGCAGGGCCCGTACTATCGCCGAAGGAGACTCACTTGAACACGTCATCCACGCTGCGGATACCTTTGCTGGCGAAGTCTTTCAGCATATATGGATAGCAAGAAATCAACCATGGCGAAGAAGTCCAGCATCGCAAGCTCAGATTGACTTTCTCAACAAGAGCCGGCCGGCCGAAGATCAATTGAAGCCTGGGGATGTGACCAAGGGAAAGGCGGGTGATATGATTACACGCATCAAGTTTGGCGTGAGAGGACGGTACGAAAAGGCAACTGCTAAGCAGAGAAGCAATGACCGCATCAAGCAACGCGCTCAGACCTTGCGCGAGCGACTCACTGGCCAGACGCAAGTAGGCCCTCTTGCTGGTACGTCCAAACTAAAAGCCCTCCTCTATTGTTGGAAATCTTGATCTTTGCTCCATCGAACAATACACGGAACTACACAAGTATCGGGAATTTGCTGACAAATTGATTAGAGATATCCTGAAGACTGCACTCGACGTGCAAGCTCCTTTGATAGATGAACCCATCCCATATGGCCACAACGTTCACCTCAAAGTAGAGACGGATGCTGCTGCAGCAGCAGTAATCGGCAAGATCTGCTAATTTGAAAATGGAAAGGGAAAATGTTTTCCCAACGCGTGATTATGCGATGCACACAGCTTTCAACTGAACTTCTGCTGGAAAGATGCAACGCCCCTGAGCCTCTCCACTCTTCGAATCAACTCATCTTCCATTACGGGCGAAGGAAACGACGGTAATAGAATAGCCTGTGTGGCTGATGTGTCTGTGACAGAAATAGATGGCATTAAGTGTATCTACAGTTTGCTCGATCTGATCACGTGAGCCACGAGTCATGGCAGGAAAGCAGCTGCGCCATGACGAGTCGTGTAATGTCAATTAGACTGTACCTTGCAGCGGTGACTGGCGACGGACTCGGGCTATTGCAACGTTTAGTCTTAGCAATGTCGCGTCGGTCTTTTGGACAGGCCGGTCTCGGCAGTCGCGTTCCAGGGTCCGCGGAGAAGCACGGCTGGCGCACAAGCTCCCAGTGGCCTTCTCCGTTGCACACCTCTAGCTGTACTTTACATTGTCTCGCGAAGAAATCCCGGTTTCATACTGAAGTGGGATCTTGCGCGACTTCTCCGTGGCGTTGGATGTCTAGAATCTCCTTTCGATAACCCCACTTTGGTGCGCTGTTTGAAGAGCTGGGAACCCCTCGCAAGCTACACAGTTCTCTCTGTCGTAGCATTACCATGACCGAAAATCTGTTCGTGAGCAAATGCACAAGATTCAGGATAACCACAACTTGTGAAATGCTCCGAGTCCTACCACTGACGTTGCTCGGACAGCTGAGTTTGGCAGACAAAGTAGTTCTAGTTGGGCGACGGTGCGCTCTGGCAGTGTATCTCCGCTGAACAGATGTTATTCCCGCGATTCAGCCTCGAGCCCCCACACTACTTTACATGCAGTTCACTCTCCCACTAGGAACATTACTACCCACATCACGCAGAACATTAGTGTCTAGAGCATGCTGTTCTGGGTGCCCGCGTATAAAGCCGCTCAGCACCCTTGTCGACAATGGCGCACGCTATCCCCCATTCAACGTCAAAGATAAGGTTGCATACGGCAGCACATAGTAATTCGCTATGATCATACCCAGCCATTCGATGACAACTAGTAATATGACGGAATCTAGGATTCGAGAAGTTCCCCACAGATCGAAGCTAAGTTTCCGCGGCATCCAGCTACCGAAGCTGAGTGTTTGTGTTAGCTAGTACTAGTAACTAGCAGCATGATAAGCATTACACTCTCGAAGCACTATCGGGCCTAGGCAAGTGTCGTCAATTCCAGAGTTTGGGTTTGACTGCCGTCTTCGCATTTCCTCTAGCTTTATGTTACTGGATTCATTCAGCTTCTTCATCGCTTTGTCATAACAACTGTCGTCAGACATATTGAACTATCAACGTAGCGTATTCACTTCCTGTCGAAATTTCGGCCTCATTCTTCTAAAGAGTCTTCTCCCAGCCCGGGCTGGTCATCCCTTTTTTTTGTCGATACCACGGCTTTGGTTAGCAATCCAGTCATTCGCCATGAGTGTGGCTACCCAGAACCCGGCGGGAGTTCCCGTACCATCCGCTACTGAACACCAGCCACAGCCTTACGCCGCTTCAAAATCCACACAACTTCCACCATCACCCCCGGAAACGGTAGATGGGGATGATGCGAAATCTATCACTTCGACATCAACAGAACCTGATTTTCCACTTCCACCACCGGCAAACAATCCACCACAGATTCTGGATGTCGACAAGTCAACCCCAGATGCGCATGTCCCACGAGATTCGCGATTGATCAGATTGACGGGCGTTCATCCCTTTAATTCCGAAGCACCGCTGACCGATCTGTTCAACGAGGGCTTCTTGACTAGCCCGGAGTTGTTCTATGTTCGAAATCACGGCCCAGTACCCGAGGTTCAGGACGCCGAGTGCTTAGACTGGGAAATTTCAGTGGAAGGGTACGCCATATCATGCGAACAGCAAAACAGCTTGCAGCTAAATACCATATAGTCTTGTTGCAAACCCTCTCAAGATTACACTACGCCAATTACTTGAGGAGTACGAAAACGTAACATACCCCGTCACACTAGTCTGTGCTGGCAATAGGCGGAAAGAGCAGAATATTGTGAGAAAGAGCAAGGGCTTTTCATGGGGTCCAGCCGGTGTCTCGACAGCACTATTCACTGGCGTGGTCATGAAAGACATCATAGAGCGCGCGAAACCACTCCGAAGAGCCAAGTACGTATGCATGGAGGGCGCTGATAAGTTAGTAAGTTCTAAGATTCATTTCAAAAAAAGGTACACGTCTGACCATGCACGTAGCCTAATGGGTACTACGGTACATCGGTAAAATTGAACTGGGTCATGGATGCAAACCGGGGCATCATGCTGGCGCACAAAATGAATGGCGAAATGCTTAAACCCGACCATGGCAAGCCATTGCGAGCTGTGATACCCGGACAGATTGGTGGCCGAAGCGTGAAATGGCTGAAGAAGCTTATCGTTACTGCTGAGCCGAGCGATAACTGGTATCATATCTACGATAACAGAGTCTTACCGTAAGCTGTCCAAATAAAAACAAGAAGTACAACTAACAACAAATAGTACAACTGTCGACCCTGACGAGGCTGCAAAGAATTCCAAATGGTGGATGGATGATCGGTATGCCATTTACGATCTTTCACCCAACTCAGCCATTGCATATCCGGCGCACGACGAGAAGCTCGTCCTCGCTTCAAGTCCGGACTACTACAACGTCCGTGGCTATGCTTACAGCGGAGGCGGACGACGCGTAACGCGCTGCGAGTTATCACTCGACAAGGGTAAGACTTGGCGGTTAGCAAAGATCGACTACGCAGAGGACAGGTACCGGGCCTTTGAAGACCGAGAGTTGTATGGTGCCAGACTGGACATGGACTGGCGCGAAACAAGCTTCTGTTGGTGTTTCTGGAACCTCGAGATTGCGACAGCAGAGCTGAAAGAGGCCGACGACATCTTGGTAAGGGTCATGGACGAAGCCATGTGCGTTCAACCAAGAGATATGTACTGGAGTGTACTCGGCATGATGAACAACCCGTGGTTCCGGATCGTCATCAGCAAGGAGGGGGAATCGCTTCGGTTTGAACATCCGACACAGCCTGCATTGATGCCCGGTGGCTGGATGGAACGGGTAAAAAAGGCTGGAGGTAATCTTACCAATGCATATTGGGGAGAAAAGATTGATGGTCAAGAGCCGGAACATGCTGCTATTGAGCAAGTGCAAGAAATCAAGATGACAAAGGATGGCGTTGATGGTGTCATTGAGATTGATGAGCTTCGGACGCATGACAACGCGGAGAACCCATGGTTCGTGGTCAACGGCGAGGTCTATGACGGCACTGCTTTCCTCGAGGGACATCCGGGTGGCGCGCAGAGTATTATAAGCGCAGCAGGCCAAGATGCTACTGATGAGTTTATGGCGATCCGTAAGTTTTCTAACAGCACACAAAAATACAAATATGTAAACTGACCTTTTTCAAGATAGCGAAACAGCCAAAGCGATGATGCCAGACTACCACGTCGGTACCCTTTCTGAAGCATCCCGTAAAGTTTTGTCCACAGGCGAACCTGTCGCTGAATCCAACTTGACCCGACCCATCTTCCTAGACCCCCGTGTATGGAACAAGACTATTCTCCACTCCAAGAAGCATGTATCTTGGGACACACGCATCTTCCGCTTCAAGCTCGATCACCCGGATCAAGTGCTCGGCCTCCCCACTGGCCAACACCTAATGATCCGGCTGCGCGACCCCGTAACCCGCGAAGCGATAATCCGCTCCTATACACCCATCAGCCAAACCACGCAAAAAGGATACTGCGACGTCCTCATCAAGGTTTACGCCGACACACCCGATCGAGCCGGCGGCAAAATGACAAAAGCACTCGACTCCATTCCCATCGGTCATAGTGTCGACTTCAAAGGGCCCATTGGCAAGTTTGAATATCATGGCCGTGGTCTCTGCAGTGTTAACAGTAAAGAGCGCAAGGTGAAGCGTTTCTATATGATTTGTGGCGGGAGCGGTATAACGCCCATTTTCCAAGTCCTACGTGCCGTCATGCAAGACAAGGGCGATGATACACAGTGCACAGTGCTGAACGGAAATCGGCTTGTGGAAGATATATTGTGCAAAGAGGATTTGGATGCTTTTGCGAGAGAAAACGAGGACAGGTGTAGGGTGCTGTATACGTTGACAAAAGGACCGGAGGAATGGAACGGCTTGAGGGGACGAATTGCAAAGCCGTTGTTGGAAGAGCATTGTGTCAGGGAGGAAGGGGAGAGTCTGGTGCTTATTTGTGGACCGGAGGCGTTGGAAAAGGCGGCGCACATGGCATTGAATGAGTTGGGGTGGAAGGATGAAGAGTTGCTGTTTTTCTGATACATTGGCTTCCTTGATAGATTTCGGGGTCTGTTTTGTGCATAACTATACTGTTTCTTGTATTATTTCGCTCTTGGTAAGAGTATACACAATCAAACAAACCACCCAACACCATTGCTTATAGACAGTACCAACTTACCATAACAGTAAACCAAGCCGAGACAGCAAGACTGCAAATTCAGAGCTTCAATTTCGTAGATTGACGTACATCTGCTTCATACCCCCAAAAAGTTCGAATGCTAGTCATTCCCACGTAGACCTTGAAAACGGCCTTCCAACTCACCAAACGTCCTCCATTGATCTCACACCAGCTCCCATCCCTGGGACTGTCAGCATATCTTCTGTACGATGACATGCTTCCGGAGACCTGACAATGTCATTCTGCATCTCCGTTGCACACACGCTCCTGATAACGAAGCGAGTCCCACCCCTGTCGCCAAGAAGATTAGTTCACGATAAGGAGGCCTGCGAACCCATGAGCGGCTCCACCCTTATGATCTCCACGGAGAACGCACACCGTACCACTGCCCAGAATAATTGTACGACATGAGAAATGTCAAGCGTGTGATTTGATACACTTGTTCCCAGACCCCGCGCGCCGCTGACGTGTGAGCTTTGTGTAAGATGGCTAGGTCGCCTTGGGCGGTTCGCGACACAGAGGCAGTGTGTGATGCATTTCCGTCGCGTCCGCGGGGTATTTGTTTATTAGGAATTGTTGATGTGATTGGGAGATGGGGCTATCTGTGAGATGAGCCGCGCCGGGCAGCATCGCGGGCTGAGAGAGGCTGATGGCTATTCAGGCGTGGCGTTGTGGGAGATGTCGGGTTTGTGCCACGGAGTTAGGCTGTTTTCTCGTGTATCTTTGTCGTGACTTCCTATTGAGCCTTTTGTCGCTGTATCTTCTCACTGTTGGTGGGCTTCTCTTCTTTCTCTTCTGCTCTTCCGATATAGCGTTGCGAAACATATCGTGCCCTCTTGATTGAGTGCAAGACTGATTGCTTTCTACGCGTACCCTCCCCACCCTACTGTCACCTTACTCAAGGGCACGGGGACCCCCGCCAAATACATACAGAATGGCAGAGACCGTGCCAATCGTCACGGAAGGTATCGAGCCCTCGTCTGGCGAATCACACTCTCCACCAGGTGAACGACATATCACAGCAACATGGGGATCAAAAGACGGGAGTATATCAAATTCACAATGGAACGACGCAGAGGCCAACAAGCTACCCGAAAAGGTAGCTGATTTGGAGGAGAAGAACGAGATAAATGACGACCATCCCCGGAAGAGGATTGTGGTTGTGGGACTGGGCATGGTTGGCATTGCGTTCATGTAAGTACATAGCCAATGATATCTAGAAGCATAGAGTCTAACAAGGTAAAAGTGAGAAACTCCTAAAATACGATGTCAAGCGGAGAGAGTACGATATCGTGGTTATCGGCGAGGAGCCTCACCTTGCGTACAACCGTGTTGGCCTAACAAGTTTCTTCCAACATCGACAGGTTGAGAATCTGTATCTGAACCCAAAGGAATGGGTAAGTAAGCATAGGTTCCCCGCGATACGCTCACAACTAATGCGGATGATTTAGTACGCAGCTATGCCTGAAGGCTCGCTAAACTACCATCTCAACACCCTCGTCACCGAAATCGACTCCCCCAATAAGACTGTAAAGACATCTTCTGGGGAAACAGTTTCCTACGATATACTGGTTCTGGCAACGGGATCAGACGCGCTCCTTCCCCGACATACACCCGGCCATGATGCGAAAGGAGTTTTTGTATATCGCACAATCGAAGATCTTCAAAGACTGATTGAATTCTCATCAACGCGAAAAGGCACAACTGGCGCTGTCGTTGGAGGTGGGTTACTAGGTCTGGAAGCTGCTCATGCGATGATGGACCTTGAAGATTTCGCCAAGGTGAAACTCATTGAGAGGAATCGCTGGGTGTTGTCAAGACAACTTGACGGTGATGCGGGTGGCATGGTTGTGGAGCAAGTCCAAGCTTTAGGATTGGACGTCATGCTCAGCAAGAGAGTGGGCAGGATCGTGACGACCGATGATAACTATGTCAAGGGTGTGGTATTTGAAGACGGTGATGAGATGGAGTGTTCGTGCATTTGTTTCGCTGTAAGTGGTTTTTCCAATATCGAATTCGCTCTGAACGCTAACATGTTTAGATCGGCATCAAATCCCGGGATGAGCTGGCACGAGGAGCTGGAATCAAATGCGCAGACCGAGGTGGTGGTATCGTGGTTGGAGGGGATCTGGCAACCTCACAGCCCGGCATTTATGCAATTGGCGAATGCGCAAGCTGGGAGAACCAAACCTTTGGCCTCATTGCTCCCGGTGTCGAGATGGCCGACGTTCTCGCCTTTAATCTCACGCAGGCGAAAGCGCATGCGCCTCGAAAATTCAAGGCCCCAGATCTCAGCACCAAGCTCAAGTTGCTGGGTGTAGAGGTTGCAAGTTTCGGTGACTTTTTCGCGGATCGCGATGGGCCTAAGAACATGCCGGGCAGGCAAAGGGTTGAGAAGAAGGAAGCTAATGGAACAACAACCAGAGATCGAGTCAAGAATTTGACCGATGGACCGGCGCCCCCGCCAGTCAAGGCACTCACGTACAAAGATCCGTTTCAGCAAGTGTATAAGAAATATCTGTTTACCATGGATGGCAAGTACTTGCTGGGCGGCATGATGATCGGCGACACAAAGGACTATATCAAGCTTGTGCCGATGGTGAAGAACCAGAAACTACTTGAGATGGCACCAAGCGAACTCATCGTCGGTGCGCAAAAGGGTGACGACGATGGTTCAGACCTGTATGTTATCAAGCGCAAAAGAGTATGCGGATTTACTAACACATCACAGTACCGATGACACCCAGATTTGCTCCTGTCACAACGTCACCAAAGGAGATGTAGTCAATGCGACAAAGGACGGAACTTGCAAGAGTATCGGCGACGTCAAGTCATGCACCAAAGCCGGCACCGGATGTGGTGGCTGCATGCCTCTCGTTCAGACCATCTTCAACAAGACCATGGCATCCATGGGTAATGAGGTCAAGAACCACCTATGTCCGCATTTTGAATACTCCCGTGCGGATTTGTTCAACATCATCTACGTCAAGGGTCTCAAAGATTTTGCTGCCGTCATGAAAGAGGCCGGAAAAGACCCCAAATCGTTAGGTTGCGAGGCTTGCAAACCGACCATTGCCAACATTATCTCTTCTCTATACAACAAGCATTTACTGGAGCTGAACAACCGAGGGCTTCAAGAAACCAACGACAGATTCCTGGCCAACATCCAGCGCAACGGCACGTTCTCCGTTGTTCCGCGTGTCTCGGGTGGAGAGATTACCCCAGAGAAGCTCATAATTATCGGTACGGTTGCGAAGAAGTATAATCTCTATACCAAGATCACCGGTGGTCAGCGTATCGACATGTTCGGTGCACGGAAGCAAGATCTCCCAGATATATGGCAAGAGCTCATCGATGGCGGTATGGAGTCCGGTCATGCGTATGCCAAATCGCTGAGGACAGTGAAGTCATGTGTGGGTACGACATGGTGTCGATTCGGCATTGGCGACAGCGTAGGCATGGCGGTGCGCCTAGAAGAGCGCTACAAGTCCATTCGTGGACCCCACAAGATAAAAGGTGGAGTTTCAGGTTGCGTGCGCGAGTGCGCCGAAGCACAGAATAAAGACTTTGGCCTTATCGCTACCGAGAAGGGGTTCAACATCTTTGTCGGCGGTAATGGCGGCGCGAAGCCACGGCACTCTGAACTCCTTGCGAAAGACGTACCACCGGATGACGTAGTCCCCATCCTCGACCGTTACCTCTCCTTCTACATTCGCACAGCCGACAAGCTCCAGAGAACGGCACGGTGGATGGAGAATCTCCCCGGCGGCATCAAGTACCTCCAAGAAGTTATCCTCGAAGACAAGCTTGGGATATGCGCCGATCTCGAAAAGCAAATGGAAGACCTCGTTGGCACATTCTTCTGCGAATGGACCGAAGTACTAAAGGATCCCAAGAAGCGATCCTGGTTCTCTCAATTCGCAAACACATCTGAAACCATTGTCGACACCATTGAGCCCACCGAAGAACGCGGCCAACAGCGTCCCTCGTACTGGCCCAAAGACAGCATCACAGAGGACTTTCGCGGCACAAAATGGACAGAGCTCTCCTGGCAACCGCTTGTCAAGGCAGAAGAGTTCAAAGATGCCGACACGGGAGATAGCAAAGCCATCAAGCGCGGCGACACTCAACTCGCTGTTTTCAAAGTGCGTGGAAAATACTACTGCACGCAACAAATGTGCCCGCATAAGCGCGCATTTGTCCTCTCCGACGGCCTCATTGGCGATGACCTGGCCAACAACAAACTATGGGTCTCATGTCCGTATCACAAGCGCAACTATGAGCTTTCCGGCGACAATGCAGGAAAGTGCGCAAACGACGAGTCTGTCAACATTGCTGTTTTTCCTATTGAGGAAAGGGATGATGGGTGGTTGTATGTCAAGTTGCCCAGTGTGGAAGAGCTGGATAGCGTACTGGGGACCAGTAAGTTTAAGATCAAGAAGAGTGAAACCGAGGATCCTTTTGTGGCGCTTGACAAGAAGTTGCAGAGGATGCAATTGAAGGGGAGGAAGGGAATGCAGGTCTCCCATCTGGAGGATGGCTTGGGAGAGAAGGCCAGGGCGGCACAGATACTCGCTGGTGGAGAGAGGGGGGCCGGTGGGCTTGACTGGTAGTCCAAAAGTTTGACGGGGCTGTCATTATAGTGTGTGTTGCATGGCATTGTTTCCACTGGGTCTAGCATATCCCAATGCATAATAATTTTTTTCTATCCAAAGTTATGCTTTTCAATGGTCTCGAAGTGAGATTGGGGGTAATCTGGCACGCAATATGTCATTGTCCATCACCAAAAGATTGTGTTGCAAAAGTCGCAGATCCTGCACGCTGCCGGTGAAAAGATGTTGTGCTCATGAGCTAGGGTTCGCGCCGAGTAGCGGCATTTGAATGCAAATGATCATGCTGGGGTATTCCCTCAAGTCTGGTCTGAACCGTAGATATGTGGCACCTATCACTCGATTATGCCATCGTCCTAGAAGCCGGTGCTAGGAGGTGTAAAACATGCTTAGTTGCAGGTGATTCGACAGTCCCCAGCCAAAGTGAGTCGGCTTAGGCATGGCCGTCCAATGATTTGCATCAACGTATTGTCCAGAGTCGCGTGATGCTTCGTCTTGGAACTTTGTGGATGGAATGATTGGCAATGTCTCTTATATCCTTGCGTTACTTTTTCCAAGATTGTTGCAGTGATGAGTAACACTTTGGTATTGCGGGGGGGGGGGGGGGGGGGGGGGGGGGGGGGGGGGGGGGGGGGGGGGGGGGGGGGGGTTAGTGGGCGGGAGGGCGAG